>Ga0209092_10000050_pt1 | contig 94225 bp, 68 predicted proteins | sample FraStrMetagenome_FD_187446 | JGI IMG/M metagenome (GOLD analysis project Ga0209092, IMG submission 187446) | Marine eukaryotic phytoplankton communities from Arctic Ocean - Fram Strait ARC3M Metagenome (SPAdes) (version 2) | ecosystem: Environmental > Aquatic > Marine > Oceanic | place: Fram... | reverse complement strand
CAATGTCGTCAGTGGGCAAGTAGCCCGTCTCCACAGAAGAGAAGTCAAGCGTCACTTCACTGTCACAGTTGTCAGCGTAAGCCACATCACAGGCGGCTGGGATCTGGATGAAGTCAAAGATGTCGTTGATGCCGTTCTGATTGTCATCCCCACAAGCATACTCCACTGTCTCACTGTTGCCAATTCCACAAGTCGCTGTGAACTGAGGGGCCATTTCGTCGAGGACAGTGATGTCCTGGCTCATGGTCACGGTGTTCTCGTTGCCACAGTCATCGGTGGCCACGCTTGTCCATGTGCGGGTGAAGGTGTAGCTGCCTTCGGCTGCTGCATCTCCATCGTTGCATGAGTAGGCGTTCGGGCTGTCCATATGGGTCAACACGTTGGCCACATCGCTGTCACAGTTGTCGTCCGTTGTGATCGCAGGCACGCCTGTGGCTGAATCACTGCGGTCGGTGGCGCATTCGCCATCGAGATACAGGGTAACAGCATCCAACGTTTCGATGGTCTGTGAAGGATTGATGTTGTCTTGCAACGTGATCAATTGGTCCACAGAGGTTGATGTGCTGTTTCCACAGTCGTCTGTCACCGTATAGGAGAACGTCCGTGTGAACACATAGCTTCCGTCGAGCTGGTCGTCGTCGCCACTGCATGTGTACTGAGGCGCACTGTCGCTGAATGAAGTCTCCACCGTGACATCGCTGTCACAAGCATCGCTCGATGTTTGCGTAGCGTATCCGAGGGCGTCGGTGCTCAAGTCAGCCGAGCAGTCAGCGTCGAGCTGAACCACCTGGTCAGCGGGTGCTGTTGCACTCAAGAGTGGGTTGGTCTCATCCGTGACTGTGATGGTCTGAACATGATCCTCACTGCTCTCGTTGCCGCAGTCATCCGTAGACGTTGCCGTCCAAGTCCGCATGAAGGTGTAGCTGCCTTCGGCGTTGCCGTCAGCGTTGCTGCAGGTGTACTCCAGCGGAGTATCCAAATAGGTGATGGCAATGGCCACATCGCTGTCGCAGTTGTCGTCTGCAGTCGCTGTCGCCTGACCAGCTGCTGCTGGTGAAACGTCCACGGTGCAATCGTCAGACAAGACAGTCATGTACGTATCGGGGCAGCTGATGTCCACTGTTGGGTTGATCTCATCATTCACAGTGAAGGACTGATCGTGGGTCTGAGTGGTTTCGTTGCCACTGTCATCGCAAGCCACGGCCGTCCAAGAACGGGTGAAGGTGTAGCTGCCTTCTGCAGACCCGTCAGAACCGTCGCAACCGTAGATCGGAGCGCTGTCGCTGTGGGAAATGCTGATGGTCACATCTCCATCACAGTTGTCTGTGGCACTGGCCGGCACCATGTCCAAGCTGAGGTCCGCATCACAGGCTTCGTTCAACAATTCGATGCGGTCGTTTGGCCATTCCACACTCAAGCTGGGCGCGTTGGCGTCCACCACAGTGATGATGTGCTCGCAGTAGCTGTCGGCCTTCCAGTTCTCGTTCTCACAAGCGTCCTCAGCGTAGAAGACACGTGTGAACTGGTAGCTTCCGTTGTGGGCTGCGTCCTGGTCGCCGTAGACATAGTCTGCGCCGTCCGTGCTGCACGTCCCCGGCAGGTCCATGAAGCTCACGTCCTCGTGCCACACCTCTGGGTTGCTGTCACAGTTGTCGGTCACCGTGGCCATTCCTGTCACGTCCGTGCTCAAATCTGTTGAGCAGTTCTCGTCGAGGTAAACCGTGATGTCCGTTGGGCAGAAGTCAAACTCTGGAGCGAGCGTGTCGACTGTCGCCACATACTGGATGGCAGACTCAGATTCGTTTCCGTCGTCATCGATCACCGTCCAGATCCGCACATATGTACCTGGGCAAGAACCGGAAGTCAGGAACGCCATCGTGATGGTGTAGTCCAACTCACTGTCGCAATTGTCACTGGCGTGCAATGGCAATACAGAGATGTCATATGGATCTGGAATGTCACCACAAGTGATGGGGGCTGGGTAAAGCTCCATGGGGTTGCCATCGAACATTGGCGCCTCCTCATCTGTGAACGTGATGATTTGATCACACTCCAGTGTTGTGCTGTTTCCGCAGTTGTCTTCAGATGTGACCGTGAATGAACGGGTCACAGTGTAACTCCCCTCTGGATTGTCGTCGCAGTTGGTGCAGTTGGATACGGCAGCATCCGTGTAGGTGAAGGTCACCGTTACGTCAGCGTCACAATTGTCACTTGACGTCCATGTGGGCTCACCGTTTGCGGCCAAGCTAAAGTCTCCATCCGCATAGCAAACGTTGCTCCAAAGCTTGTCGGCAGGACACGCGATTGCAAGCTCAGGGCTCGTCGTGTCTTGCACTTCGATGGTCTGAGACTGGCTGTGAATGTTTCCAGCGCAATCCACAGTCTCCCATGTGCGTGTTAAGGTGTAAGTGTCTTCACAAGCACCATCGGTGCGAACCTCACCCATATAGGTGATTTCGTTGGTATCATGACAGTTGTCCGCGGAAGACAAGGTGTTGATCGGCGCCACGGATGGCACTGCATCGCACTCGACTGTAACATCACTTGGGAACGCCGTGAACTCAGGGGCGGTTGTGTCCTCAATGGTGATGTACTGAATGTGCTCAGTGTAGTTCTCTGAACAATCCGACGTGCTGTAGGTACGCTTGATGGTATACTCCTCCAAGCATGTCGTGGTCAGAATCAAATCCGTGTAACTGACCACGGCTTCTGCATCGCAGTTGTCCATGGCTTCAGCGTGCAGACCGTCACCAGGTGTGTACTCTGGAACGGCGTAGAACTCACCCAACTCGTGCTGAACGAGTCCGGTCAAGTCAGCATCGCTGCACTGCATGGTCAAATCAGCGGGAGCAAAAACCCAATCCGCAGCTGTGCGGTCTACAACCACGACAATCTGTTGGAAGCTGGATACATTCCCACACTTGTCATAGGCCGTGTAGTCAATGATGTAGTCGTCCCAACAACCTGCGGAGAGCGGAGTGCAATCCACATCGACGTAATCCAACTCACAGTTGTCGGTGACCGTCATGAGGCCAACGCTGTTGAGATAGTCGTAGTCACAGGAACCCCAGAGGTTGCATTCCAGTGTATCCACTCCTTCAGCGAGGAAGGACGGTGAAATCACATCTTGGATGTCAATGCGCTGGTTATCTGCAGCCGCGTTGGCATTGCCACAGCTGTCTGTTGCAGCGGCTGTCCAGGTCCGGATGATGCTGTAGCAACCGGTGCTGATGCTGTCCACAATCTGATCGCTGTAATTCATGTCCGTATCGGCCAAGTCACAGTTGTCGGAGTAGACTGGCGAACCCAAACCTGTATTGGTCGGGTCAAGGTCCACAAAGCAAAGTCCGTTTACGTTCAAGGTGACGTCCGCAGGAGCTTCGACGCTCACCTCAGGCAACGTGTTGTCCTCAATGGTGATCGCTTGGACATGGTAAGTCTGGTTGCCAAAGCAATCGGTTGCCACCCATGTGCGGTTCAGAACGCGACAGCTGCTCGCGGTGTAGCTCGCTGTGGTTTCACCGACGAGCTCTACACAAACATAGACTGTGTTGCCATCCGCAAATCCACTGGTGTTGGGATCAAACCCTGCAGCACAACCATACTCACTGTCATCACAGTTGTCGGTGAACAACACGATTTCATTCTCAGCAGGGTTGTCCAAGAGCCACTGCTCGCTTTCGTCACAAGTCAAAGTGAGGTCAGCACCGCCAGACTGGTAAACAGGAGCAGTATTGTCGTCGCGGGTCACGGTCTGGACCAACTCCGTCGCGATGAAGCATTGGTCGTCAAAGGCGATGTAGTGGAAATCCACGTATTCACCTTCTTGGCAATCAGTGGCCATATCACAGTTGGGAACCAACGAAGCGATCACGTCACCGGCGAAGCCCATGGCAGACTCTCCCGCAATGGCACCACTCCAGCTGAACCAACCCGAGAAACCGTTGTCATCACAGTTGTGGTTGTTGGCTCCGTCACCCAATTGGAAACCGAAGTACTCACTTGCAGGCTGGTGGTTGAAGTGAATCAACGTGCCAAACTGCCAGTCACCAAGGCCACCCACAGCATATGAAGCGGCGTTGTTGAGGGTGTACATGGTCCAGAGGTCAGTGTTCACTGCACAACCGTAGTCGTTCTTGAAACCACCTGCCCAATCCGCACCCATGGCACGGCCTTCAAAGAAGAGGTGCACCTCTAGGCGCAAGTTGTTGTCATTCTTGTCCATGACGACACCCTCCATGATGGCTGTCCCGTTCTCGAACTGCATGAAAGACACACCGCCATTGGCCACGTCTTCGATGAAGTAGTGTCCAGCGCTCATGTCTCCATTCATGTCATAGAACTGCAGCAAAGCATCTGGACCATTGTTGAAGTTGGCGTCATCGCCAGCGGTTACCGCGTTCCAACCTTGGCTCGTTCCGCCACCTGTACAAATCTGGTTGCGGCCATCCACGCGGGCTTTCACCGTGACGATTTCATCCAACTCGAGGTCATTGCAAGCAAATCCAGTGGCCGAAGCCGCAATGGCTGCCACCAAATCGCTTTCACACTCTACCGTGTAATCGGAAAGGTCACCGTTGATGTCCAATGAAGCACAACCCAAGCAAGGGTCTGCACTGTCGAGTGGAATCACCGAACCGAGGGCGTACAAGAAGCTGTTTCCATTGAACTGGAAGGCCCCTGCATCAATCAAGAACACATCGCCACCTGCACTTTCGAGGCGGGCTTCTCCTCCCGCTTCCGTGTAAGTAAACTCCTCTCCGAAATAGTTCGAGTAAACCCCTCCTTCTGTCATCTCCGAGCAAAGTCCTGGGAAAACATGACCCGCAATCAGGTCACCCAAGACCTCTTGTGACAAGGTGTTCAAGTTGTAACCCGCTTCGTCCCACGCGTCATTCGAAGGCAAGAAGATGGAACCGCAGTCCGTATCCTGAACCGATGGCCCAAAGAGGTCACTGAGCCCGAGCATGATCAACGAACCAATCAAATCGTCTGATGGATTATCCAACGCAGAGTCCAGCAATGATGAAGAGCTGTCAATGGCCGCGCCTTCACTCAGGGCGACCGCTATGGCACCACCACCTGGCGTCAAAGATTCATCCTCATTGCAAACTTCATCAAGGTCAAGGTCATTCAAACAAGAACCCGCGCAATCCACGTAGTCAGCTCCGTAGAGGTCAACAGGGTACTGACAAAGGCCAGCGTCCGTTGCAAAAGCATTGTAGTTGCATGCTTCTTCTTCTTGGCACCCCACAATTTCGAATGGGTCACAAGTGCCATCACCATCTGTGTCGCTCAAGCATCCCCCATCGCAGTCATAACCTTCATCTGCGAAATCACAAGAACCTGCATCCGTAGCGGATGCGTCATAGTTGCATGCGGTGCCGTCCTGACACCCCACGATTTCGTCCTCATCACAAACGAGGTCTCCGTCGGCGTCATTGTAGCAATTGCCGTCACAATCCAAGTAGGTGATGCCATCGTTGACATCCACCGGGTATTCGCACAAGCTGTTGTCAGCGTCAGAGAAGTCTCCTGCGTTGCAAGCCGAGGGATCGGTGCACCCTGCGGACTCATCTTCGTCACACACCTGGTCGCCATCCGCATCGTTCAAACAAACGCCATCACAATCGACGTAATCAACACCGTAAGTGTCCACTGGATAGGAGCAACTGCCATCGCTGTCCGTCGCGGAAGCGCTATAGTTACAAGCCGCAGAATCGGTACAACCCGGAACTTCATCTTCGTCGCACACCAAGTCTCCATCCGCGTCATTCAGGCAGTTGTTGGCACAATCCACCGTGTTGTTTGGATACCCTACAGGGTAGGTGCAAAGGCTGTTGTCGATGTCCGTGAAGTCACCGGCATTGCAGGCCTCTGGGTCTGTACAACCCGCAGTCTCATCGGCATCACAAATGCCATCATTGTCCGCATCGTTGTCGACGATCACTCCGCCCTCGCAGGACTCACAAATGCCATCCGTATAAGTACAGCTGCCATCGTCGATGGTAGAACTGCTGTTGTAATTGCAGGCTGTCTCATTTGAGCAACCCGCGCATGAAGTGAACTCGCATGATCCATCATCATCCGTCGCTCCCGCATTGTAGTTGCAGGCGCCACTGTCTTGGCACCCTCCCACCTCGTTTTCGTCACAAACCAAGTCACCATCGCTGTCGTTCAAGCAATTGCCATCACAATCCAAACCAGCAGAAGCGAACTCACAAGTCCCTGCGTCTGTGGCAAGCGGGTTGTAGTTACAGGCCGTATCATCTTGACAACCCACAACCTCATTCTCATCACAAATAAGGTCTCCATCGGTGTCGCTCAAGCAATTCCCGTCGCAATCCAATCCAGATGCAGCAAACTCACAAGTTCCTGCGTCCGTGGCGAGCGGATTGTAGTTACAGGCCATCTCATCCTCACATCCCACAACCTCGTCTTCATCACAAACAAGGTCACCGTCGCTGTCAGCGAGACAAGCGCAATCGCAATCCACATTCGTAGCACCGTCACAGGTGTCAGAAGGATAGAGGCAAGAACCGTTATCCACCGTGGCGTCCCCATCAAAATTGCATGCATCAGATGCGGTGCAACCTTCGACTGGACCGCCCGCGCCGAAATAAAAGGTGTCACGGAACTCGTTCGCTCCATCTCCATTGATGAAGACCTGAATGTAGAGTTGACCACTCAGGTCACCGGTTGTGGTGAACTGCCCCACCAATACACGGAGGTCAGAGCCAGCCAAACCATTGGCATCTCCATTCAATGCATACCACGCGCCTCCAATGCCGTCGTCAATGGCAATGTTGCCACCGGCCAAACCGCCGCCTGGATCAAAGTTGGTTTGCCAAGGGTTGTCCGCGGATTGCACCGTGCTGATGCCTGCCTCACCTGCAAGGGCATTTGGCACGCCTTCAAGACCGATGGTTACCCAACTGTCGTAAGCCAAGTCCGGATAAACCGGAAACAGAAGGCTATTGATGCCGTTCGGTGTTGCTGCGCCCAACGCTGCATGGTAAAAGTCAGTGGTCGTGTTGACCGTCGTTGGATTCGTGGCATCTCCAGAAACGGAAGAAAGAAAGTCATCCTCGTTCACAGTGGTGATGTACACGCGCAAAGTGCTGTACCCGGTCAGGTCGACGACGCCCAAGGCGCCGGCTAAGATTCCAACGTTCTCGGAGACGACTTCAACTTCAAGGCCGTAACCTTCTGGAGCTGGCGCCGAATTGATCGATACCTGTTGTTGGGAAAAAAGTGGGGTCAGACAGCAAAAAAGAGCTGCCACCAGAGAAATGGACTTCGACATCATGTCAAGCAATTTGGTTAACGCGGTTTGGTGTCCTCGGTGAAGGACATCCTAAATCTAGCACGCAGAAAGCGCATTATCCATAACGACCACAAACTCTCCGCTCACCTTTCTGAATCAATTTCTTCATTCGTCTTGATTTTATGTCAATTCATCGAAACTTATGCGCGCCGGCGAGTTCGTATAATTTTTATATCGCCCCCTGCCTCTCCCGCTTCAGCGCCCCAACCATCACTTCACATTTCTGCCTAAACGAATCGAAAAAGACATCTAGTTTTACGTATCTTTGCCGCCCTCTACCGGTACCATAGCTCAGGTGGTAGAGCAATGGATTGAAAATCCATGTGTCCCTGGTTCGAATCCAGGTGGTACCACTTCAAAAACAAGCGGACTACGGTCCGCTTGTTTCGTTTCAAGCCATCTCCCAAACGCATGTATCCGGAAGATCTCGACTTTCAACTCCACGGCATCCTGAACTGGATTGACGAAACAAGGCCCACCCGTTTGGCCATTGTAATGGACAGAAATACAGAAAAGCACTGTCTGCCCCTGCTCTCTCACCTCCTCCCCCCGCACACAGAGTTCCTGTGTCTGTCCCCTCCTGGGGAGCACGTGAAATCCATCGAGCATGCCCTTGCGCTTTGGAGCCAGCTTGACGAAGCCGGATTTGACCGGAGCAGTGCTTTAATCGGACTCGGTGGAGGTACCATCACAGATCTCGCTGGATTTGTGGCCAGTACATACCTGCGGGGAATTGACTGCTGGCTCGCTCCAACGACAATACTGGGCATGGTCGACGCCGCCATCGGAGGAAAAACCGGAATCAACCTGACCCATGGAAAAAATAGGATTGGGACATTCCAGCACCCGGTGGGCGTCAGCATCAACCCCCATTTCCTGAGCACCCTCCCCGATCGCCACAAAATCAACGGCTGGGCTGAACATGCCAAACACCTTTTGATCACCGATCCGGACTGCGATTTGCATCGAGAACTTGCCCCTCTTGTTGGGATGAGTGCCTCCCCGGAAGCCATCGGTGACGCCATCCTGCGATCGATCGCCATGAAAGCTGGCATCGTGAATCAAGACGAGAGAGAACAAACTGAGATTCGCAAGCAGCTCAATTTTGGACACACCGTCGGACACGCTTTGGAGTCTTGGGCCTTGGCGGAAGACCAAGACATTTTGCATGGAGAAGCTGTGGCTTGGGGCATGCAGGTGGAGTTGAGACTCAGTGCCCGACTCTGCTCCGAAGCGGACGACGACAGAGAACAGCTTCAGATTGCAGCCCGTGTTTTGAAAGACCTGTTCCCACAACCCACCAATGCACCGGGCGCTGACGCATTGTGGTCTTGGATGCTAAAGGACAAAAAGAACAAAGCAGACAAGGTCCGAATGGCGCTCCTAAAGAGACCAGGACACCCCGTTTTAAACGTTGAGGTTTCCTTCGATTCATTGAGAGACTCCTTTTTGTGAGGAATCTTGAGGATCCAACGGGGACAGTTGAACCCTCTGCAGGGGGTGATGCCTTAATTTCGCTCCATGGAGGCGACAATCCAAGATGTGGCAAGGCTGATTGACGGGCGAATTGAAGGCGTTCCCAACCAAGTTCTCAATGGATTTGCTGGCATCGAAGACGCAGGAGCAGGAGAGTTGACTTTTCTAGCCAATCCCGCCTACGAGCCACATCTTTACACAACCAAGGCCAGCGCTGTTCTGATTTCTGCAGATCACAAGCTCTCCTCCCCTCTTTCTCAAAAGACGTGCCTGATTCGGGTAGAAGACCCATACGCAGCCATGGCCAAGCTCATGCAAGCTTTCGACCCAAGCTTGAATGCAGGCCAAAAGACGGAAAACGAAATTCATCCCAGCGCAGTGGTGCACCCAAAGGCCACATTGGGTCAAGGCGTCACCGTGAGCGCATTGAGCTTTATCGGTGAAGGCGCCGTGATTGGAGATCGCGTTCACTTGGCGCCAGGCGCCATGGTGGATGAAAACAGCATCATCGGTTCGGACTGCATTCTGGGCATGCGCAGTATTGTTGGGCGGCGTTGCACCCTTGGAGACCATTGCATTCTCCAGACCGGGGCCACCATTGGCGCAGATGGGTTTGGATTTGCCCCCACTGGCGATGGGTATGAAAAGGTGCCACAATTGGGCAACGTCACCTTGGGAGCCCATTGCGAAATTGGAGCCGGGACAACCATCGATCGGGCCACATTGGGCTCCACCGTATTGGGAACGGGCGTCAAATTGGACAATTTGATTCAAGTGGCCCACAACGTCCAAATCGGAAACCACACTGTGATTGCGGCCCAAACAGGCATTGCAGGATCGACGTCCATTGGTCAGAACTGCATGATTGGTGGTCAAGTGGGCATCAATGGCCACATCCACATCGCCGCTGGCACAAAAGTGGCTGCCAAAAGCGGCATCACGGCCAGTGTCAAGAAAGAGAACCAAGTGCTGCAAGGCAATCCCGCTCTCCCCATCAAACAGCACCAACGCATCCAAATCGCACTCCGCAACATTGTCCGTGAGTTTGAATCAAAGAAAGACCATTCAAACGGAGCAACTAACGCCAAGCAAAGCGTCTGAATCATGTCAAACTCCTCTACACAGGGCTCTTTTCAAACCGCCGCCATCCGAAGTGACAAACAGCACACCCTCGGCGGCAGCTTTACCCTTGAAGGCATCGGCCTGCACACCGGGGAGCCAACCAAATTGACGCTTCACCCTGCAGATGCAGGGCACGGATACGTGTTCCAACGAACAGACTTGCCGGGTGCTCCAACAATTCCAGCTGACTGCGACCTCGTGGTGGAAACCCGTCGTGGCACAACCTTAGAAAAAGCGGGAGCACGTGTGCATACCACAGAGCATTTGCTCGCTGCCCTTTATGGCTGTGGAATTGACAATGCCCTCATCGAAATGGATGGACCAGAAGTGCCCATTCTCGACGGAAGTAGCTGGCCTTTTGTCGCCCATATCGAACAAGTCGGATCGACAAAGCAAGATGCGGACCGGCGTTTTTTTGTACTCAATGACACCGTTACACAGCACGATGGAGAAGGGGTCGAGATGCTCGCCGTCCCGCCTGTAGACGATGAGTTTCGTATCACAGTGATGGTGGACTACCATAGCCCCATTCTCGGCACGCAGCACGCCAGCATGTATCACTTGGGTCAATTTGTGCCCGAGATCAGCCGATGCAGAACGTTTGTTTTCTTGAAAGAAGTCAAGTCCCTTCTGGAGCAAGGCCTCATCAAAGGAGGGGACCTCGACAACGCCATCGTCTTGGCCGAGCGTGAATACGAGAAGTCCGAACTGAGCACCATTGCAAAGCTGGCAGGAAAAGAAGACTTGCGTGTTGAACCCGGTAAAATCGGAGTGCTCAACAACACTGCACTTCAATACGAGAACGAACCCGCCCGCCATAAGCTGCTGGACATCGTCGGCGATTTGGCGCTGACTGGCTGCTTCATCAAGGGGCACATTCTCGCAGCCCGTCCAGGTCACGCCGGAAATGTGGCCTTTGCCCAGAAGCTCAAGCGCATGATGCAGGCCGAAAACGGCATTCCGCATTATGACCCAACCGAGCCTCCGGTATTGGACATTCAAGACATCGAACGCCTCCTTCCACACAGGTACCCCTTCTTATTGGTGGACAAGGTGATCTCGCGAACCAATGAAGGCATTGTCGGACTCAAGAACGTGACCATGAATGAGCCGTTTTTCCAAGGACACTTTCCTGGGAACCCGGTCATGCCTGGGGTATTGCAAATTGAGGCCATGGCACAAGTCGGGGGGCTTTTTGCCCTCAGTGGCGTGGAGAATCCCGAAGAATGGTCAACGTACTTCATGAAAATTGACAATGTCCGATTCAAGCAAAAGGTCGTTCCCGGCGATACAGTGCTGTTCCAACTCAAACTGGCCAGCCCCATCCGACGGGGATTGGTTCACATGACTGGAAAGGGCTTTGTCGGAGGCAAACTCGTTTCCCAAGCTGAAATGTTGGCTCAAATTGTCCGTGACCGCGTCCCCACCACCACATCTGTATGAGCATGACCACCCCAAGCGAGGGCATTTCTGACATGGCGGTCATTCACCCCGACGCCAGCATTGGACAGGACGTGACCATTAGCCCCTTTTCAACGATTGCCGGCGATGTAGTGATTGGCGCAGGGACATGGATTGGCCCCAATGTCACCATTATGGATGGCACACGAATCGGAGCGCATTGCCGCATATTTCCAGGCGCAGTCATTGGCGGTATCCCCCAGGACCTCAAATATGCCGGTGAAAACACCACCGCAGAGATCGGAGACCACACAACCATTCGGGAATGTTGTACAATCAATCGCGGCACCACGGACCGGATGCACACCAAAGTGGGCTCTCATTGCCTGCTCATGGCGTATACACACGTGGCGCATGACGCAGTGATTGGAGACCATTGCGTTTTGGCCAACTGCGCGAGCATTGCCGGACATGTGACCATCGAAGACTGGGTCATCATAGAAGGAGTCGTTGCCGTTCAACAGTTCGTTCGAATCGGCCAGCACGCTTTTGTAGCAGGCGGGTCTTTGGTGCGGAAGAACATCCCCCCTTATGTGAAGGTGGCCAGAGAGCCCCTGAGCTACATTGGCGTCAATGCCATTGGATTGCGGCGGCGCGGCTTCCCTGATGAATTTGTAAGGGCCGTTGAAGATGTCTACCGGACCCTCTATATCACAGGTGGAAACATGTCCAAGGCCATCAAAGTGGCCGAATTGGAATTGCCCATGAGCGAGGCGAAAGACATCATCCTCGCTTTTATTCGGGCATCAGATAAGGGCATCGTACGCGGCCCATTCTAAATGGACAGCATCATGCCATTGGCCCTCGACATCAAAGATCTGGGAAAGCGCCATGGCAAGAACTGGATTCTGAGAGGGCTCAACTTTAGCGTGACAGCCGGAAGCGCCATGGCCTTGCTCGGTGCGAATGGCAGCGGAAAGTCCAGTCTACTGAGAATGTTGTGCGGCCTAGACCCTCAGAGCGAAGGAGAGGTGTGCTGGCAACAAGGTCAAACCACAGTGGATCGAGAAGCCTTGGCTGGCGCCATTTCCTATTGCGCACCGGACCAATCACTCATCCTGGACCTCACAGTGGAAGAGCACATTGCATTTCACTTTAAGTTCCGACACCCTCTCCCCGGAACAGACGAGAGCCAAACGCTATCCATGGCCATCCTGGAGGAGAAAAAGGACATCCGGGTCAGAAACTTAAGTTCTGGCATGAGACAGCGCCTGGCCCTTTCACTGGCGTTCTCTACACAATCGTTGGCCTTGTTCTTAGACGAGCCCACTTCTCATCTCGATGCACAAGGCCGTGCGTGGTATGTTGACCTGATGTCCAACTGGACGGCTGGCCGAACGCTGGTTGTGTCGTCCAACCACAACGAAAATGAGTTCCCCAAAGGAACAGAACGCTTCACCCTGAGATAACAGAGGTTGATTTTTTTACTTTTTAAGTTACTGTATATCAGCATCTTGGTTAAAAACATTTGAGGAAAACGCCGGGAATCGTAACCGTATTCGAGAAGGGCCCGTATCGAGATGTGAATCCACAAACATCTCAATTATGATTCGAACATCTTTCCTTTCCCTGGCCCTGATCGGCCTCCTCTTCTCAAACGTCTCATTCGCTGCCTCCCCACAGGATGACATCCAGTGTAAAGTCGAGCAAGACGCAGTCAATACCGCCCTGTTCTTTCAGGGCATGCTTACCCAAACCTACCGGTCCTGCTCAAAAGGCACCATTTCTGATTTGGACATCATTGCCACAACCGAATTCAACGGCGGTTCTGTAAGTGTCTCCATCTTGGATGCCAATTTGACGCTTCGCGCCATCAAAACGTTCACGGCTGACAACTACAATGGAAGCAGCTTTTACTTGAACAACTTGGCCATTCCAACACTTCGGAACAGCACCATTTACGTTGTTTTGAAGACCTACGGCGATGCCAGTTGCGTTCTCCCCTGTACCGACAATGCTGACCTGTTCGTTGGTGAAATGAAAATCGGAAGTGCATACGAGGGCAAAAACTTGAAATTCAGCTCGTCTTTCCGCGGAGCTGCCTCCAATCTCCAGTCGGCAGATGGCACCCGAGGCGAAACAAGCAACCAAGGGCCCTCCAATGTCCAATCCCGAGTGGCTGCAAACCTAGAATTGCAAGTCGAAGGCGACTGTGCATCTGCTCAACGCAAGAGCAGCGGTGTCCTCAACTTCAATGGTGAGACCTTCATTCAAATGTTCAAGGCTTGCGATCGGGGCCGCATCACCAACATCAAGTTGGCTACCCCATATGTTGAGCCCGGACACACCTTTGATTACGCCCTGACCAGCGACGATGGCACCGTACTCTCTGGCGGAACGTTCACCCATGAAAATGTGATGGATGAAGAGGTTCTCCTCACTTTCGATGCTGGAGCTGTGCGTGCAAATCAACCCGTATACCTGAAGGTTGTCTGCCCTGCCGGTGCACGAATCGCTGCCCTTGTGACGGGTGCTGGAGACTCCCAATTCGGACGCCTCTACATCGACGGTCAAGCCGCCCAGTTCAACCTGGCCATGGCCGCAGGTCTCGAAGCTGCAACGGCAAGTGACGTGGAAGCCACCACTGATGAACGCGATGACATTCTCTTGGGAACCTATCCCGTTCCTTTTGGAGATGCATTGAACGTGTCCATCCGAGGAACCGTAACACAAGGTGCGGTGCTCCAACTCTTGGACGCCCAAGGCATGCCCGTTGAAAAGCGCTTTCTCCGTCCTGGAACACTGAATACGCCCATCCGCTTGGACGACCTCGGCCACTTGCGCCCTGGTCTCTACACTGTTCGCCTCGTTAGCGGGGAGCATGTGATCACCAAGCGCATTCTGAAAGGCTAAGAAATTGATGTTCGACAAAAAGGCTGCTTCCTCCGGGAAGTGGCCTTTTTGCGTTTGTCTTTATTTGGTTGACCGATGAGAGGGCCGAAGCAAATCAAACAAGGTTTTAACTGGTGCAAATGTGGCAGAGTCAACCTCTACAAAAACCGTGTTCCAACGGCCCATTGCGCCATTCCACAAACCCGGATGTTCCAGCGCGCGAAGCGGCCTGTTTTGGTGCGACTTTGACACCACAAAATCTCTGCGCACATCTACAAATTCACCCAGTGAATAAGGTTGACCATCAGAACTGTGCAAGGCGCAAACCAAATCCACAGGGTTAAAATGCGTGGTCGCGGCAATGCAATCTCGAACAGCGGGCTGAGTCAGGTCCATTTCTGCCGACTCTACAATCTGGGACCGCAGCACCCCCTCATCGTCTCGCAGCCAAAATGGCCCTCCGCCGGGCTCTCCCTCGTTGGGAACCATGCCCGCCACCAAGAGTGGTCGATCCAATGCCCTCCTCAACTCTCCCAATTCAGATGACGGCTTCTCCATTGGATGAAGCGGCCCCTGAATCAGCCAATTTTGAGCTGGAGCAACGTGCCCTTCGTTGAGCGCCTTGAGCGCATGCAACCGCGACTGATCCAGTGCATTTGCTAAACCGAGCAATGCCCTTCGCCAAGGCAGAACCTCATCCATGGCAGATTCGGGGCGCACATTGTCGATGTTTTTGATGCTCACCAATGCACCCGGGTTGGACTTCCCAATGGCAGTCAGATTGTGAAGCAAGGCCCCATGACCACCCGGACGAAACAACGGGGACCCATCTTCTTTCAAAAATGGTCGGTTGTCCATTCCAATCGCAATGGTATCCGTTGACGGATCCTGGACGGATGCGTCGACCGACAAGCCCAAGGCCTTTGCGGACCTCTGGATCTTTCTCAACTGCGCATCAAAGGCGTCCAAAGGCAGGGTAAAGTGAATTCGCGCACCTTCTGCCGAAAGGGTTTGCGACCATTCGACAAGCTGGGCATCGAACGCCGTCCTCACCTGGCCATTTTCCACATGAAAATCCAACGCACCTTTGAGCAAATTGGGCAGACCCAAGACTTCGACCACCGCTTTCCAGCGCTCCTCTGCTGTCTTACATGGAGCACTGGACTCTGCCAATTGCCGAAAAGGAAAGGAGGCCCAATGGTGATCGAGCTGACTCATGGCTGAGGGGTCTCGGCTCAAAATGGACTTGAACATCCGACTTGCAGCACCACTGGCAGGGACAAAACGAACCACCCTTTGAGTGGGAAGCTGAACACCAAGGTCAGCCATGGTGGCCAACTCAGAAGCACCCAAACGACGGATGCCTGCACCCAAGGTGCAAGGCAAGTCAGGGACGGCAGTGACAGGAGTCGAAAGAAGCCGATCGAGTTGTCGTTTCACCTCGTCATGAGCAAGCCCATGGCGTTCAGCACATTCAAGAAACCCTTCGGACAATGCGTTCTTCACGCAGCAAATTTACCGCAGCATCGGCATCAAAAACCCACACTGCTCAGAAAACGCTGTGGTCTTAAGCCCTTTTTAGGCCCCTCCGATTTCCAGGAGACAATCCGGCCTTCGCCTTCGCATCTGAACGGGCGGCCTTGACCAAATTGAGGGTTTCCCTGTCAGCAGAAAGGGCACCAATGGCCAAGTCCAACTCCGCTTTGGCTGCCTTCAATCGCGTCTCAATGTCTTGTGGAGCCAGCCCACCTCTAGACACCGACTCAATGTACAGAATGTGTTGAAGCACGTCTGTCATGCCCAGCATTCCCAAACTGCTCTTCGCTTTGTGCGCGAGAGGATGCAGCTCTTTCCATTGGCCTTGAGCCAAACGAACGGCCATTTCCTCGAAATATCCAGGCACCTCAAGCTCAAACAAATCCAAGATGCGGCAGACCATGGCATCATTGCCTTGGAACACCTCCTGGAGGTAATTGAGATTATAGAGCTGACCGTCCATGTTTGCGCGCCTTCACGCGTTTTGACCTTCTCAGTACGCAGAGACTCGATCAAAGGTTACCGATATTTGAACATGGAACAGGAAATGAACCGGCCTCGCATTATCGTGACCGGGGGTGCAGGCTTCATTGGTTCACATACGGCGGTGGCCCTCAGTGAAGCCGGTTACCGCCCTGTGATCATTGACGACCTTCGAAACAGCCACGAATCGGTCATCTCCAGCATGGAGGACATTCTGCAATCCCCTCTGGAATGGCACCGTGTGGATTGCGGAGACAAAGCGGGCATGTCGGCTGTATTCTCAGAACCTGTGGCTGGCGCCATTCATTTTGCAGCCGACAAAGCCGTTGGGGAAAGTGTCGCCAATCCAGAGAAGTATTTCGACAACAACATTGGTGGAACCGCTCGGTTTGTCTCCCTTTTGCGAGAGCACAATGTGCCTCACTTGGTCTTCAGCTCCTCTTGCACCGTGTATGGCGAAGCCCAGCAATTGCCCGTGACAGAATCTGCCCCCCTCCTTCCGGCAGCTTCTCCTTATGGATTCACAAAGCAGGCCTGTGAGTTCCTGCTTCAAAGCACCCACGCTGCGGCCGAAGGCAAGCTAGGAATGGCCATTCTGCGCTATTTCAATCCCGTTGGAGCGCATCCCAGCGCCAAGATTGGCGAACTTCCGCTTGGACCACCATCCAATCTTGTCCCGTTTCTCACTCAAGCTGTTTCAGGTCTTCGCGGCCCCTTGACTGTTTTCGGTGACGACTACCCCACTCCAGACGGCACCTGCATCCGAGACTACCTCCATGTCTGTGACCTCGCCGAGGCCCACGTGGCCGCCCTCAAATGGCTCGAGAAGAACCCGTCGAGCATAGACACCTTCAACCTCGGCACAGGCAAAGGAACGAGTGTGAAAGAAGTCGTGGCCAGCTTTCAGCGCTCAACAGGTCTCCAAGTCCCCCATCAAATGGGCGCGCGCAGACCAGGAGACGTCGCCGCCATCTATGCTGACCCCAGCAAAGCCACTCAACAACTCGGGTGGACAAGCAAGAGAACCTTGGACACCTGTCTTGCAGACGCTTGGCGCTGGCAGAAGCAAATGGGAGCAGAATAACTCCCCATCAGAGGGCCCATCCAGACTCCACCACAGCGCGCACGATGGTGAAGCCCACAAGGAACCCCAATGCAAGCTCCTTTGGCGTGTGTACGCCGAGCTTCATGCGAGACCAGCCAATGGCCCCCGCAAGTAAAAAACCCAAAGGCAAAACAGGTTCCAGCCCCAGAGTGTGGAGCTGATTGAACGCCCATATCCCGCCGATTGCGCCGCCATTTGCAAGCAAGTGCATGCTCATTTTGATTCGGCGGTTCACGAAAATGGCCAGAACCAAGGAGGCCATCATGGCCAAGACCAAACCCAACACTTCTGGCGGCAAATAGACCCCGGGTCGGGTGAGTGCGATGTACCCCAACACTTGATAAAACAACACCATTAAAAAGGGCCACTTCCTTTCCTTTCGATTGGACACCTCCAAGTCCCCTAAGGCACCCCGCTTGTACAAGAACCAAATGGAAACTGCCGGAGCCAAGGCGTTGATCAAAAGCACAGTGGCCACATACATCATCACTGAAGGGTGCATGCGAATCCAAGGGTCTACCCCCCATAAAACACCCAAAAGAAGCAGTGGTGTCCACAGAGGATGGAACACATAGGACAATAAAAAGGCCACCTTGCGCATCACAATTCTTTGCGCAACCGGGCAACAGGAACGCCCAATTGCTCCCGGTATTTGGCCACCGTTCGCCTGGCAATTTTGTACCCCTTGTCCTGGAGAACCTTCATCAATTTTTCATCGCTCAACGGCTTCCGCTTGTCCTCTTCGCCAACCGCATCTCCCAAGATTTTCTTCACTTCTCGCGTGGACACCTCCTCCCCGCTTTCCGTAGCCAATGACTCGCTGAACAAGGTTTTGAGCAAAAAAGTGCCGTAGGGTGTCTGCACGTATTTTGAATTTGCCACCCTTGAAACTGTGCTGATGTCCATCTCGATTCGCTCCGCGATGTCTTTCAAAATCATGGGCTTCAAATCGGTCTCATCTCCAGACAAAAAATAAGCCTCCTGCAAGTACATGATCGCCTCCATGGTGATCCTCAAGGTGTTGCGGCGCTGGTTGATGGCGTCAATGAACCACTTGGCTGCATCCACTTTTCGCTTCACAAATGTGATGGCCTCTTTTTGACTTCGGTCTGGCTTTTTTGCAGCCGCGTAACCCGCCATCATGTCTCGATATTCACTGGAAACCTTGAGTTCTGGTGCATTTCGACCATTGATGCTCAAGCGCAAGGCGTCACCTTCTACCGAAACATGAAAATCTGGAACCACAGCTTGGATGGGACGGCTTGATTCCGCTCCTGAATTCCCTGGTTTGGGATTCAATCGGGTGATCTCTGCAATGGCATTTCGCAAAGCCTCTTCATCGATGTCAAGGCGTGCAATCAACTTGTCGTAGTGCTTTTTGGTAAAGGCATCGAATTGCTCCAGCAAGACGCGCTTTGCCAACCCCAAGGATTCATCCTCAGCGGCCAAATCCAGCTTCCGTTCGATTTGCAATACCAAGCACTCTTGCAAATCTCTTGCGCCCACACCCGCAGGATCGAGTTGATGCACCACATCCAACACCTGTTCCAACTCCTCTTCCTCGACTTCAATGCCTTGACCAAAGGCCAAGTCTGAAGTGATGGAGTATAAGTCCCTGCGCAAGTAACCGGCTTCATCCAAGTTGCCAATCAAAAATGTGGCAAGCAACCTTTGTCGATCCGTGATGGGCCGCAGTCCCATCTGAGCCGTGAGACGCTCGGCAAAGGATTCCCCCGCACCAAAAGGCAAGTCACGGTCTTCTTCTTCGCGGTGATTGTTGACGGCATACCGATAGTTCGGGGTCGGGTCATCCAAATACGCATCAAAGTCAAAGTCATCGCGTGTTTCTCCACGATCATCATCCAAGCCGTCTGCCTTGTCGAATTCTTCCTCTTCAACCCGCCCTTCCTCCAAGGCCGGATTCGCCTGCAGTTCCTCTTTGATTCTCGCCTCAAGCTCCAGGGTAGGCACCTGCAACAATTTCATCAGCTGAATCTGCTGAGGACTCAGCTTTTGCTGAAGTTTTTGCTGTAGACTTTGCTTGAGCATGCTTTAAGATAACGCAGCAATTTGCCGCATCGTCTTCAAAATTCTGCGTTCTGTGGCGTCCTGGGAAATGGAATCACGTCACGGATGTTGGTCATGCCTGTCGCAAACATGACAAGCCGCTCGAATCCCATGCCAAAGCCAGCATGTGGTGCGGTCCCAAAACGACGGGTGTCCAAGTACCACCAAACATGCTCTTCCGGAATGTCAAACTCAGCGCACTTCTTCTGCAGCATGTCCAGCCTTTCTTCCCGCTGACTGCCGCCAACAAGCTCACCGATGCCCGGCACGAGAACGTCCATGGCCGCTACGGTTTTGCCATCGTCATTGGAGCGCATGTAGAAGGCCTTGATTTTAGCAGGGTAATCGGTGAGGATCACTGGCTGCTTGAACTTCTTTTCGACCAACCATCGCTCATGCTCACTTTGAAGATCTACGCCCCATTCCACGGGGTACTTGAACTTCTTTTTCTTGTACGGTTTCGAGTTCCGAAGCAGGTCAATCGCCTCTGTATATGTGATTCGGATAAAGGGGTTTTCGGTAACAAACCGAAGCCGTTCAATCAGGCCCATCTCATTGCGCTGATCGGCTGGAAGCTGCTTTTCCGCATCCGCCTCTCTCTTGGCTAAAAACTCCAATTCAGCCGGGTATTGATCCAGCACACGATTCAGCACAAAGCGCAGGCAATCCTCCGCCAAATCCATGTTGTCCACCAAATCGTTGAATGCCACTTCAGGCTCAATCATCCAGAATTCTGCCAAATGCCGGGATGTATTGCTGTTTTCGGCGCGAAACGTCGGGCCAAAAGTGTACACCTTGCCCAAAGCCATGGCCCCAAGTTCAGCTTCCAATTGACCACTGACTGTCAGATTCGTGGGCTTGGAGAAAAAGTCCAAACTGTGATCCACTTCGCCTTCTTCATTCTTTGGAACGTTGGCCAAGTCCAAGGTTGTCACCTGGAACATTTCTCCAGCCCCTTCGGCATCACTGCCTGTTACGATGGGCGTATGCAACATGTAAAACCCATTCTTCTCGAAGTATTCGTGAATGGCGAATTGCAGACCATGTCTCAAACGGAAGACCGCATTGAAAGTGCTCGTTCGGAAACGCAAATGGGCCTTTTCCCGGAGGAATTCCATCGTATGCCGCTTCATCTGGATGGGGTAAACTTCAGGATCCGCATCCCCGAGAACCTCCAATTGGGTCACCTCCAGTTCAGTGGCCTGACCCTGGCCTTGGCTTTCGACCAACTGGCCCACAGCGCATACCGCGGCACCCGTGGTCAATCGCTTTCGCAAGGCCTCCTCTGTTGAGTCCCGGTCGAGCACCAGTTGCAGGTTAGCCAATGACGAACCGTCATTGATAGAAAGAAATTGGTCGTTGCGGAATGTGCGTACCCAGCCGCACACGGTCACAGATTCACCGATTAAATCGGTGTCGAGCAACGTAGAAATGACATTTCGCTTCACGTCTGCAAAGATGCAGCGATTCAGCTCGGATTCGGCGATTTGAATTCATCGGCGTGCACCACGCCGTCACGCAGCCGAACAACACGGTGCGCATATTTCGCAATGTCCTCCTCGTGGGTCACCAAAATAACCGTGTTCCCCGCCCGGTGGATTTCCTCGAAAAGCGCCATGATCTCCAAGGAAGTTTTCGTGTCCAGATTGCCTGTCGGCTCGTCTGCAAGAAGCAAGTCTGGACGATTGACCAAAGCCCTCGCCACAGCGACTCGTTGGCGCTGGCCGCCAGACAGCTCATTGGGTCGGTGATCCATTCTGTCCCCCAATCCAACTTGATTCAACACTTCCTTGGCTCGGTCGTCCCGGGCCGCTTTCGCCACTCCAGCATAGACCAATGGAAGCGCCACGTTTTCCAATGCCGTGTACCTGGGCATCAGGTTGAAGGTTTGGAAAACAAAACCGATTCTCCGGTTGCGGATATCCGCAAGGGCATTGTCGTCGAGGGCACCTACATCCTCACTGGCCAATTCGTATTGGCCAGAAGTTGGGGTATCCAAGCAACCCAACATGTTCATCAGCGTTGATTTTCCAGAACCCGATGGTCCCATCAATGCCGTGTACTCGCCTTGGTCTATGTTCAAAGTCAAACCACGCAACGCGTGAACTTCTTGCTGGCCCACAGTGTAGGTCTTCCAAACATCACGAACGGCAATCAACGAGGACATGGGCGCAAGTTAATCCTCTGTTTGACGGCGGTTGTTCTATTTTTCAAACTCATTCCGATACATGAAATTGACTTCATTCCGTTGCACTCGCGTCATAGGCCTGGTCTCAATGCTGCTGATTGCATCGCCATCACAAGGTCAGCTGATCACCGACAATGCCCTCACTGCAGAGGTGGCACTGATTGACTTTCTCTTGGGCGAAGGGGTAGAGGTGAGCAACATCACATTCAGTGGGGACCTGAACCAAATTGGAAGTTTCGATGCCGAGAACACCAACATCGCCATTGCCGACGGCATCATGCTCGCCACGGGGGACATCGATGTGGCCATCGGACCAAATGATGCGGGTGGCGCAGGTTTGGGCGGAGGCAACAATGGTGCTGGTGATCCAGACCTGACCGCCTTGAGCACATTCAACACAAATGATGCTGCGATTCTAGAATTCGACTTTGTCCCCACGGGAGACTCTCTGATTTTCAACTACATCTTTGGTTCCGAGGAGTACAACGAGTACGTCTGTGGCTCTGTGAATGACGCCTTCGGCTTCTTTCTATCTGGGCCAGGTATTGTGGGGCCGTTCTCCGACAACGCCGTCAACTTGGCGGTCATCCCCAACCCTGTTTTTGCCGGTGAAACCATTCCTGTCACCATCAATTCAGTCAACAACGGAAATGCAGGAACCAATGGAACGGCATTGAATTGCAACCAAGTTTCCGAACAGTGGAACCTGAACACGGAATACTACGTGGACAATGCAAACAACAACGATGCCAGCTCCGTCCAGCTCGATGGGTTTACTGTGATCCTGACCGCTGCTGCACAAGTTCAATGCGGCCAAACGTATCACATCAAAATCGCCATTGCCGATGCTGGCGACACCGCATTCGACAGTGCCGTCTTTCTCGAAGGGGGCAGTTTCGCCTCGAATGGAGCCAACATCCAAGCGTCTGCGAGCATAGGAGGCGCCCCTGTCTTTCTGGGAGATACGATTGTTGTGGAAGGCTGCAATGAGGCCGCATTCACGGTGATTCGCCCCTTGTCTGATGTCACCGACACCTTAGAGTTGATCGTGTACGGCACCGCAGAATCGGGCGCTGACTTTGTCCCCATCGACACCGCCATCATCATGGAGGCCGGGGTAAGCGAACAGCAAATCCCATTGACCGTGATCGATGACAATCTACTGGAAGGGCCGGAAACGGTCACATTGGAGTATCTCTACGTGAACCTATGCGGAGACTCCACCTTGGCTTCTGCCACATTGATCATTCAGGACCCTGACCCCATTCTGGTTCAAGTGCCCGACGAAGTTGCACTGTGTCCACCTGTCGAAATATCGGCTTTGGTCACCCAAGGCTATGCGCCATTCATTTTCGATTGGAGCACGGGAGACACCACCTCCAGCATTGACTATGAAGACTTGGAGCCCACCACCATCTCTTTGACGGTCACGGATGTCTGCGGCGACTCTCTGTTCTTGCCCATTGACCTGGTGAACCCCACAGCCCTAGACGTTGAAATTGTGCAGCAGGATGAACCCTACTGCCCGGGAGACCCAGTGCAGTTGGGAACCGACGTGATTTCGGGCAGTGGAACTGTAACCTGGGATTGGGAGGCCTCTCCAGATTTGGACAACGAAAATGGCGGGAATGCCACAGTCAGCCCAAGTACCAATGCCACCTTCACCGTCAACGCGGAAGATGCGTGCGGTCAAACCGCCGAGGCCAATTGGACCGTCCTTGTCCCCACGTATGAACCCATTGTGAGCGAAAATGTCACGTTCTGCCTCTATCAGCAGGGCGTATTGGGTGTAGAAGGTGGGACCTTCCTTTACACCTTTTCCGGGCTCGATGGCGTGACATTGAACGCAGAAACAGACTCGGCCGTGGTTTTCACCAATGGCACAGGAAGCATGTATGTGGGCGGAGGGAACACCACCACCACCGTGGTCATCACAGATGAATGCGGCTCCAGCATCCAAGTGGACGTTACATCTGAAGCTTGTGAAACCGTGATCCCCAACATTTTCACACCCAACAATGACGGCGAAAATGACCGTTTTGTAATTGAGGGAATTGAAGGGTACCCCGGCAGCAGCTTGCAAATATTCAACCGCTGGGGTGATGAGGTCTTCTTTGACCCCAGCTACGACTCCACATGGGAAGCCGACAACCTTTCAGAAGGGGTGTATTACTATGTCTTTGTGCGCAGTGACAACGTGAGCTTTGCCGGGTCCCTTCAAGTGGTTCGACAGCGCTTCTAAAGGCGGACGATGCGGGCCATTACCGCAAAACGCGAGAAGTTCCCGTCATCTCTTTTGGAACCTCCAAACCCATCAGGTCCAACACCGTAGGCGCCACATCGGCTAAAATCCCGTCGGCTGCCCCCGTTACGCCCTCTCCTATGACCAGCAGAGGGACCAAATTCGTGGTGTGCGCTGTGTGAGGTGACCCATCCGGATTCCGAGCCAATTCTGCGTTTCCATGATCGGCAATGATCACAAAAGCATAGCCGGCCTCCTTGCCAACCTCCAAAACTCTACTCAATTGACGGTCGGTCTCCTCGCATGCGGCCACCACGGCGTCAAAGACGCCTGTGTGCCCCACCATGTCCGGATTGGCAAAATTCAAACACACGAAGTCCGGGGCATCAGAAGAAGACATCGCTTCCACCGCAGCTCCTGCAACACCTGCCGCACTCATGGTGGGCTCCAAGTCGTAGGTCGCCACCTTGGGTGAGGGCGCCACTGCCCTGGCCTCTCCAAGAAAAACAGCTTCCCGGCCCCCACTAAAAAAGAACGTCACGTGAGGGTACTTCTCGGTCTCTGCAAGGCGAAGCTGAGTGCACCCAGCCTGGCTCACCACCTCCCCCAAAGTCATGGGAAGATTGGGCTTGTCATACAACACCTCGATGCCTTTAAATCGGTCATCGTAATTGGTCATGGTCAAATAGTGCACATCCAAGGTGGCCATCCCTTCCTTTGGGAAATCCTCTTGGGTCAATGCCGTTGTGATTTGCCGGCATCGGTCGGTGCGGAAATTGAAACAGAACACCACGTCCCCTGGCCGGATGACACCCTCCACGCCCGCCATGATGGCCGGCTCCACAAATTCATCGGTAACGTCGGCGGCGTAAGCCGCCGCCATGGCAGCTTGGGCATCCTCGAAATGCGCGCCTTCTCCATGGACCAGCAAACGATATGCCTTGGCGATGCGCTCCCACCGTTTGTCTCGATCCATGGCCCAGTACCGGCCGCAAACAGTGGCGATTGCAGCACCTGTCTCGCCACACACCTTCTCCAACTCTTCCAAATACCCCGCACCCAATTTTGGCGCTGTGTCACGTCCATCAGTAAAGGCGTGTACCACGACGTCCTCCACTTCTGCATCCGCAGCAATCCGCAGCAATGCGTGCAAGTGATCCTGCTGGCTGTGCACACCTCCTCGGCTCACCAACCCCATCAAATGCAGTCGTCGCCCATCCTCCTTGGCCCGTGAAAGTGCCTCTTGCAGGACCGGCTCTGTGGCAATCGAACCGTCGTTAACGGCCCTGTCAATCCGAAGTAGATCTTGGTACACCACTCGACCTGCACCGATGTTCAAGTGCCCAACTTCACTGTTCCCCATTTGGCCATCGGGCAGCCCCACATGCTCTCCATGGGTAACCAAAGTGGCGTGGCCGTGGGTCTGCACTAGGCCATCAAAAACAGGCGTTTTCGCTGTGTGCACAGCGTTGTTGGCATCGGGGGTACCGAGGCCCCATCCATCAAGGATGACAAGGGCGGTTTTTTGCTTCATGGCGGCGCCAAGTTACCTCGCAGGAACACCGCAACGACAAGCGCGCTGTGTTAAGCCCACAAATGAACCGGCGGACGCAACACCTTTCTCCTCCCAAGAACAGAAACATCATCTGAATTGGCCAAAATTCCCATTCGAAACAAATCCAAAGCTGTCACCGACGGGTCCTCTGCCAGCGACTTCCAAGCCCTGTTCATGTCATCGGACCATCGAATGTCATCGACCATCACCAGCGCATTATCGGACAGAAAAGGACGGATTTCATGCCATTGATCTACCAAGGCTTGCCCTTCATGATGACCGTCCAAAAAAACCAAATCCAAAGTGGGAGAATCCGCCAAATATGGCCCCAATGTGCGGCTAAAAGGACCCTGTAGAAGCGTGACCCTCGCCGTCGGGTGGGTCCGTTGCAACCGTTCTTTTGTGTTTTGTGCCAAAGCCGGACTTCCTTCCAACCCCACATAATCAACTTGGCCTCTGCACCCATGGAGCAGCTGCGAGGCGCCCGAACCCAAACAAGTGCCCAATTCCAAGATGCGCAAAACTCGTCCTGCCTCAGCACTTTTTTTGGAAGAAAAATCCGCGGCCGCACTCAGCCACTTCCCCTTCCTCAAGTCAGACGAAGCGCGCCTCGCTAAATCTGAGATGTACACCTTCGAACGCTCCCCATGGGAACCCTTCTCGGCTCCAAAATCCAACACATCAAGGGTCTCCTTACTGCGTCTCATCTTCTGCTCATCCGCTTTGAACCCCCCCCATCCCAAGGTGCTGTGTGGACTTCTCCGGAAATTCAACATCGCGGATCTCCATCCCGCATTCGACTCAGGAACAACAGATTGACCCATCCACGACATGCCCCACCTCATCCAATCCAACCCGCCTTGCGTTTTGTGCATGCCACGCAAGTTCGGTCTTCGTACTTTTGGCATCCGATAGGGCGGTTAGCTCAGCTGGTTCAGAGCACCTCGTTTACACCGAGGGGGTCGGGGGTTCGAGTCCCTCACCGCCCACAAAATTCCCCTGCGGGGATTTCCAGATACGAATCAGGCTCAGACCACACCGTATCCCCACACATTTCCTACCTTTGTAATTGCCTTTACTCGGTAAATTCATCTTATTAGGCAGGAAAAAATGCGGATTCACCCCCATATCGTTGTTTCATTCTTTGCCTTGGGATTTATGATCACCCCCACGTCTCTGGTGCACAGCCAAGAAGCGGAACATGATGTCGCATTCGAGTGGATTGAAGCCCAATTGAAAGGCATCCGAATCGATTTTGCACGCCCTCCAATTCACGCCAGAAACTTGTACCATGTTTCACTTGGCATGTACGATGCTTGGGCGGCTTATGATGAGGTTGCAGAGCCAATCCTGCTGGGCCACACAGTGGGTGGATACACAGCGGACTTCGACGGCATCCCCGAGAACATCCTCCCTTTCCTGAACATTCCAGACGCCCAGCGTGAGGCCGCCTCTTACGCCGCCTACCGCATTCTGACCCATCGGTACGACAACTCCCCTGGTGTTTTGATTGCACAGGCCAGATTCGACTCACTGTTTACCGCTTTGGGTTACGACCCTTCCACGACGTCAAACAACTACGCATTTGGTTCGCCTGCTGCACTTGGGAACTACATCGCCGAGCAAGTCATTGCTTTTGGATTGCAAGACGGGGCCAATGAAGCCTTCAATTACACCAACGTCTACTATGAGCCATCCAATGATCAGTTGGTGGTCAATACACCGGGCAACCCCACCATTGGTGACCCCAACCTCTGGCAGCCCCTTGCAGTGGATGGCTTTGTTGATCAGTCCGGGCAGGTATTGGACAGCTCTCCACCTTTTCAAAGTCCCGAATGGGGCTGGGTAACGCCCTTCGCATTGGAGGACGATCAAATGACCCTGCACGAACGAGATGGTGAGCTCTGGCCCACTTGGCTCGACCCAGGAGCGCCCCTCTACATTGGAGGGGATCAACCTGCGGACGTCGACAGCATGTACAAGCACCATTTCGCCATGGTGAGCATTTGGCAGTCACACCATGACCCAACAAGCGGAGTCACCATCGACGTTAGCCCTGCCAACATTGGCAACGCTTCCGCTCTTCCTCAAGACTGGAGTGAATACGGAGACTTCTACGCCTATTTCGAAGGCAGCGACAATGGGGTGGGACACGAAACCAACCCCAGCACGGGCCTTCCTTATCAAAGTCAATTCGTTCCAATGGGCGACTACGGTCGGATTTTGGCAGAATTCTGGGCCGATGGACCAGACAGTGAAACACCTCCCGGACATTGGTTTAGCATTTTAAACGAAGTCATGTCTCATCCTGATTTCACCCGAGACTGGATGGGTGAAGGCCCGGAGATTGACGCTTTCGAATACGAAGTCAAATCATACCTGACTTTGGGTGGTGCTGTCCATGATGCAGCCATGGCGGCTTGGAGCGTAAAGGGTTATTACGATTATGTCCGCCCCATCTCCGCCATTCGATACATGGCCGACCAAGGACAGTCTTCAGACTCTGGTCTGCCGAGCTACAGCCCAAATGGCATTCCGCTGCATCCTGGTTTCATCGAATTGGTAGATGACACCGATTCTTTGGCGGGTACCGGAGGTGAGCACATCGGCAAAATCAAAGTCTACACTTGGAGAGGCCCCGACTACATTGAAGATGAGGAAGTCGATTATGCCGGAGTAGGATGGATTCTCGCCGAGAATTGGTGGCCATATCAGCGCCCCAGTTTTGTGACACCCCCTTTTGCTGGTTTCGTCTCTGGCCACTCCACATTTAGCCGATCCGCCGCGGAGGTCCTCACAGCGATAACCGGGGACCCTTACTTCCCAGGAGGCATGGGCGAGTTCTTTTGTCCTCAAAACGAATTCCTTGTTTTCGAAGAGGGCCCCAGCATCGACGTGACCCTCCAATGGGCAACCTATTATGACGCCTCGGACCAGTGCAGCTTGTCTAGAATCTGGGGTGGCATTCACCCGGTCACCGACGACATTCTTGGGCGCCAGATGGGCATCATCTGCGGCACGCAAGCCGTTGAGATGGCCAATGCTTATTTCAGCGGAAGCATCAACAACACGTGTGGCATTGGCCCGTTTGGAGGTTGCCTGGGTGACATTGATGGTGATGGCGTCCAAACCGTGGAAGATGTGCTGTTCCTGCTCGCCAACTTCGGCACCATGGGACCGCATCCGGCCGACATCGACCTCGACGATCTTGTGGGAACTACAGACCTTTTGATCCTCTTGGGTTTGTACGGCTGCAACTGCCTGTGACCCTGTAAGCAGGGTTACGCGCTGTCCTGAAGCGACGTGATGGCCTCTCCAGCAATGAAGATGCTGCCTAAAATCACAACGAGTTCATTAGAGCTCCGCTGCTGCACGGCCTTTCGCACGGCGGAAGCCACGTCCGGATGCGCTGTTCCTTTGCGACCCACGGCTTCTGCCTTTTGAGAAAGCACCTCCGCAGACATGGCCCTTGGAATGTCTGCCGCACACCAATGGTGATCGACCGCCTGAGGGAGGCACGCCAACGCCCCTTTGATGTCCTTGTCTTCGACAGCTCCATAGACGATGCGCAAGGGCCTTCCTAGAGCGAAGAGGGCCTTTCCGGTGGAAAGGAGACCCTCTTCATTGTGCGCGCAATCCAAAAGCACATCATCACCAAACCACTGCCATCGCCCCATCAACCCCCAAGCTGTCGGCCCTGCGTTCAGCACTTCTTCATCTGAAGCGCCATCGCCAGGAAGAAAATCGAGCAACTTCCTCGCCACTGAGCGGTTTCTGGCCAACCACACCGGATCATCCGAAGGGGTGGAATCGGGACGGCCATCATGGACCTCCACACTGAGACGCAAGGACCGTTCTAACACCACCGACCTGGCCACTGAGGGCAACACCCCAAGCACGCAGGGGACACCCTCCTTTAAGATGCCCGCCTTCTCTCCCGCTATCGAACGCAGGTCTTCCCCCAGAAACTGCTGATGATCCAACCCGATGGAGGTGATGGCCGTTGCCAATGGCTGCGGAAAGATGTTGGTAGAGTCCAACCTCCCCCCCATCCCCGTTTCTAATACGGCAATGTCCACTTGCCCATCCCGGAAATGGACCAAGGCCATGGCAAACATCAATTCAAAGAAGCTTGGCTTCAGCTTTTCCCAAATGTCCAGATGCCCCTCAACAAAAGAGACAAAGTCAGCTTTGGAAATCATGTCGCCGTCGATCCGAATGCGCTCCCGAGGATCGAGCAAATGGGGAGAAGTGTAAAGGCCAACCTTCATCCCCCGGGTCTGGAGTGCAGCCGCAACGGCATGGCTCACCGAGCCCTTGCCATTGGTCCCTGCAATGTGCACCACCTTCAACCCTTGGTCAGGATGGCCCAGCGCCTTGCACAGGGCATGGGTGTTGTTCAAGTCCACCTTGTATTGAGCGGGACCCGACCGCTGAAACATGGGAAGGCGGGCATAAAGCCACACCAAAGTGTCTTCGAAATTCACCGTTCAGAAGAAGAGGGAAACAACCGCAAGGCCCGATCTCGGGTCATTGAAGCTTAAAATTGAACTCAATCCACCCAATCCTTGTGGGCTTGATGGGGTGGCTCTCGAACTTGGCCGTCAACGCAGCCTCCCTGGCCAACTCAACGAGTCGATTGTTGGATGTCGTGCTGTTCTCGGGGTCGTACTTGGCCTCGGTCACGGTTCCATTTTTGTCCACGTACACCTTCATTCGCACCACCCCTTCGGATAGAGGCTTGCCATTCAAATTTGGCTTCCCAATCATTTTTCCTCCATCCAGGAGTTCACCTCTTGGATCGCCTGAAACCACGCCGGCGCCTTCGATCTTGCCATCGTCTGCACCACTGTTCCCTGTGCCTTCTTGCGCGCCTTCTGATCCGCCGCCGCCGCTGTTGCTGAACATCTGACTCAACGCATTCGAAAGGTCATTGGAAATTTCAGGTTCTGGGTCGGGGGCCTCCACCTCTGTGACTTCTTCCACCACTTCTTCTTGGGTGGGCACATCGACCTCGCTTGTTTCTTGGGTTTCCACTGTCTCAATTGGCGCCACTTGTTCAGAGACCGCTTCGCTGACTTCCTGCTCAATCACCTCCTCGACCTGTTCCGACGGGACTTCGGTCTCGCGGTCACCACCGGCTTCATCTACATTGCCAAAATCCGCCATTCCCACGGCAACAAACTGCTCACCCGGAGGAGGGGTTACCTCCTGGAAAGCCACCAAAAACACGCATGCCGCCAAAATGGCAACATAGGTCAAGCCAGAAAGCACAGCGGCCTTTCGGCGCTCCTTGCGCTCTTGCTCAGCGTGGTGTCGGTTCCAATCGAAGGTGGGCATTCAAGATTATCGTGTGGGTTGGGCGCCAAGCATGACTTTCCACTCGTTGGACTTGGCCAAGCCAATGACCTCCACAGTTTGTCCCGTGGGGACCTCCTTGTCTACCTGCAAATACAAGACCGGATCAGATTGATCTCCGAACTTGACTTGCAAGGCAGGCTCAATGTCCGCCCTTGCAATGGCTGTTCCATTCAAATAATAGGTGCCGTCTGGCTTAATTGAAATGGTCATCCGCGAGCTGGCACTGCTTGTCCCTTTGCTTTGAGGCAGGTCCACATTGACCCCATTGGAGACCAACGTCGAAAGGATGATGAAGAAAATGAGCAGGAGGAACACGAGGTCCGTCATCGAGGACATGTTGCCCCCTGACTGCACTTGATTTCGCTGCGAAAGGTTCATCAGCGGGCGGGTTCCTCGAGGATGTCAATGAACTCCAACGAACTCGCCTCCATCATGTGGATCACCTTGCTCACTCGGCTCACGAGGTGGTTGTAAGCCATGTAAGCGATGATGCCCACGATCAAACCCACAATGGTGGTGATCATGGCCTGTTTGGTGCCAGAGGAAATGTCGTCTACCCTCACCATGCCCGCACTTTCCATGTCCAAGAAAACATTAACCATACCGATGACGGTTCCAAGGAAACCAATCATGGGCGCTGCACCGGCAATGGTGGCCAGTGTACTCAGGTTCTTCTCGAGGTTGTAAATCTCCAGCTTGCCCACGTTCTCGATGCTCGTCGAAATGTCCTTCAGCGGCTTTCCGATTCGGGCGATTCCTTTGTGCAACATCCGTGCAATGGGTGTCCCACTCTGTTCACAGAGGTTTTGAGCGCTGTCGAGGTTGCCCGCAGACAAATAATCCTTCAGCTTGGCCATGAAGTCCTTGTCTTCTTTGGCCGCCTTGCGGATGGCCATCGACCGTTCAAAAAAGATGAACAGCGCAAAGAAGCTCATGATGGCCAAAGGCAGCATGATGTACCATCCACCGGACAGCAAAAGCTCAAAAATGGACACGTCTCGGGTCACCACCTCTGCGGAGGTGGCCATGGCGCCTGAAGCGCCCTCGTCGGTCACAGTAGTGCCACCGAGGGTCAGGTCTTGGATGCGGGCGAGAACAAGAAGGGGGATGTGCATGGCGTTCGGGCTGCGTTGTAGCTCAACGTCTAAGGTCGCCGATTCCGTATGCCGAGCGCACACCCTTTGAGGGGCTTTTCCCCCCGTCGAATGTTCACACGTATTCAATCACGGCAATCAGCCAAACATGAGCCAGTATACAGCTGCCCCAGAAAGGTACCCGGCCACAGCCAAAAGGCTCATTCGCTTCATGTACCACACAAAATCGATTTTTTCGAGACCCATTACCGCCACACCTGCTGCCGAGCCGATGATCAAAGCACTTCCGCCCGTTCCCGCGCAGTAAGCCAAGAATTGCCAGAAAATGCCGTCTTGCACAAAATACCCTTGCCAAGCATCCATTGTGCCTGGGGCAGCGATGTCATACATGCCCATAGAAGCCGCGACAAGAGGAACATTGTCAACAATGGCAGACAGAAGACCGATGGCCACATTGATGAGATAAACATCCCCGAGTGATGTGCGCAGCCACTCCGCTGAGGCGATCAAATGCCCGGCCTCTTGCAAGGCACCAACGGCCAAGAGAATGCCCAAGAAAAACATCACGGAAGCCGTGTCAATTTTCCGGAGAACCCCCACCACACTCAGGTGCTTTCGCTGCTGGTCGTTCTTGGAACGATGAAGCACTTCTGTGGTCAGCCACAGCACGCCAAGGGACAGCATCATCCCCATAAAAGGCGGCAAATGAGTGACCGTTTTGAATACAGGCACAAAAAGAAGTCCGCTCACACCCATTGCGAAAATCAAATTTCGCTCTCCAGAGGTCGTGGGGTCGGCCATCTCATCCAGGTCATCTGCTTTGGGCCGCTCCACTTCGCCCTTCATGCGCAGGGACATGATGGTCAGTGGCACCACCATGCAGACAATGCTCGGCAAAATCAAGTTCGTGATGATCACCGGTGTCGTCAACTGCCCCCCAATCCAGAGCATGGTTGTGGTCACGTCCCCAATGGGAGACCATGCCCCGCCAGCATTGGCACTGATGATCACCGCTCCAGCAAAGAGCCACCGCGTAGGCTTGTCGGCGATCAACTTCCGCAGCAAAGAAATCATCACAATCGAAGTTGTGAGGTTGTCCAAAGCAGCAGAGAAGAAGAAGGTCAAGATGCCGATGATCCAAATCAGCCGGCTCTTCTTCCGGGTTTTGATTCGATCGGTGATGACGGAAAACCCATTGTGGGCATCCACCAGCTCCACAATGGTCATGGCCCCAAGCAAGAAGAACAGAATGCTCGAAATCTCCTCCATGTGATGGAGCAAGCGATGCTCAAAAAAGACCTTGAGCGCACCATGGTCTGCCCCGTGCCCTGCTCCGTGCACGAATTCATTGAATGAGTCTACCAAATGGGCGGGCGCCTGATGCCACCCGAGCACAAGAATGGCCCAACACAACGTGCCCGTGATCAAGGCGCTGGCGGCCTTGTCGATGTGCAAATTGTGCTCAAGGGCAATGAGAAAGTAACCGAGAACGAAAACGAGAATGAGCAAAGCCTCCATGGAGAAAATATCAGTTCAGATGAGAATCAAACGAGTTGTTCAAGGGCGATGCCCAATGCAGTAGAGGACAATCCTGTGGACTTCGGGCTCCGGGCGTGACAGCGTTCTAAGGCCGCCCGAATGCAGCCAGAAGTGTCCTCAAAGATGGCGGCATCAGCCAGCTGCACATCCCCGTCTCCCATCAGGTATCCAAACACACGTGCCATTCCACAATTTGCAATGAAATCTGGAATCACCGCACAGGCTCCATCCGCCTTTTCTGAAATGGGGCCGTAAAAAATTTCTTTGTCCGCAAAAGGAACATTGGCGCCGCAAGAAATGACCTCCAGCCCGTTCGAGAGCATCTGATCCAACTGCAGCTCGGTCACCAATCGAGAGGCTGCACAAGGCAAAAACACGTCGGCGCCCACGCTCCAAATCGCACCTTGAACCTCCTCAAATGACAGCATGTGATCGGACCGAAGGGCATTGCCCTGCTTGGCCAAAAACAAGGCCCGCACTTCATCTAAGTTGAGTCCTTCAGGACTCAAGATTCCCCCTGCGCGATCGATGATGCCCGTAATGACCGCCCCTTGGTTGGCCAAATACAACGCTGCAGCGGCCCCGACATTCCCCCATCCTTGGATCAACACTCTTTTCCCGCGGACTTCACCCCCATAGAGGTTGTAAAAATGCCGGACTGATTCAGCCACGCCATACCCCGTGATCAAGTCTGCGACACGATAGCGAACGCCGCCTCCATCGGGCAAGTATCGGCTGTCTTCCACCACTTTGCTCACGCCCTGACGCAAGCGGCCAATGCGCCGCACCTTCTGTGCTTCGTCGGGACGGAAATGCCCATTGAAAACCCCCTCCTGTGGATGCCAGACTCCACAAGCCTCGGTCATCGGAATGACCTCTAAACCCGCGTCGACATTCAGGTCTCCTCCAGTTCCATAATAATGCTTCAAGAGGGGCGTAACCGCCTGATACCAGCGGCGAAGCACACCCTCTTTTCTTGGGTCCGAGGGGTCGAAATTGATGCCACTTTTGGCTCCACCAATCTGTGGGCCACTGACCGTGAACTTGATCTCCATGGTTTTGGCCAAAGACATCACTTCGTTCCGATCCAAGCCCACCCTCATCCGGGTTCCCCCTCCTGCAGCGCCACCACGAAGACTGTTGATCACCACCCAGCCTTTGGCTTCAGTTTCCGCGTCCGTCCATTCAAAAACGATCTCTGGCGCGCGTTCACTGTAATCAGCAAGAAGTTCCTTCATGATGTTTCTGTTACGTCCCAACACGGTCGGGCGTGGCGAAGTTACCCAAGAGCACGCCGCCCCGAACATCTTCGGTCGCACCCGTGACCGATGCCAAAGATGTGGTCTCACCCATGGCCGTCCGAAGGGCCAACCAACCAAACGCCGCCGCCTCCTTTCCCTCTACCCAGAGGTCACTGGGTACATCCAACGTCCACTCCTCACTCAAGTGCCCAGACCATCGCTGAAGCAAAAACTGGTGAAAGGCGCCCCCCCCGGTCACCAAAATTTTTCCAGGCCGGGCATGGCCCTTCACGGCATCGGCCATGGCCATGGCCATCCATTCTACAGCGGTAGCACAGGCATCTTCTGGATGGACAATCCCATCCAAAAGGCCATGCAAAAACAACAAGTCTTCCGCTGCAAGCGACTTTGGAGCTAGCCGATGCAGATGCGGCCATTGATTCAGCTTCGACAACACCGTTGCATCCACTTTCCCTTTCGACGCCATGAGTCCTCCCCGATCAAAGGGCTGGTCAAGTCGCATGGACTGTCGGTTCAGAAGAAGATTGCAGCCGCAGATGTCCCACGCCCGAACCGCTTTGTCTTGCGATGCTGGCAGAAAGGTCGCATTGGCGATGCCGCCCAAATTCATGCATGCGGCATGATCGCGAAACACATGGGCGTCAAACAAGGGCACCAGCGGTGCGCCTTGCCCTCCAGCGGCCACATCCGCTGATCGATAGTCCGCCACAACGGGCAGATCCAACATGGCGAAAAGCTGGTGGACTTCGCCAATGGCTGCTGTTCCCTTTCCCCCTGGGTCGTGGTAAAAAGTGTGTCCACTGAATCCCACCAAATCGATTGCCCCGCCCAATTCCACCCACTTGTGGATGCAGTCTTGAATTTTTCTGCCGGTCCATAAAGTCCAATCCCGGCTCAATTTCCCCGCTGTCTCCACCTCCATATCGCCCAGCTTTTTCAACCGGTTCATCAGGGATTCAGGGTAGGTAAACCCTTCGAATTCAATCAACTCAAAATCCCCTGTTGCGGCAGACACCTCAATCAAAACCACATCAAGCCCATCGCAAGATGTGCCGGACATGGTGCCCACGACTCTCCAGATGCGGGGGGAAGCTTCAATCACGGCTCTTGGTTGGTGTATCTTCGTCCTCCCAAAACTTGAGACTCCCTGAAATGATCCTGGAACTCACCGAAGAACAGCGCGCCGTGCGCGACGCAGCTAGAGATTTTGCCCAAAACGTGCTGAAGCCGGGCGTCATTGAACGTGACAACGCGCAGCGGTTCCCCAAAGAAGAAATTCGCCAACTCGGCGAGTTGGGCTTCATGGGAATGATGGTCGACCCGAAATACGGTGGCAGTGGCATGGACACCGTAAGCTACGTGTTGGCCATGGAAGAACTGTCGAAGATTGATGCTTCTGCATCGGTTTGCGTGTCCGTCAACAACTCCCTCGTCTGTTGGGGTCTCGAAGAATATGGCACCGAAGAGCAAAAGGAAAAATACCTGACGCCCCTTGCAAAAGGAGAGAAAATCGGGGCCTTTTGTTTGAGCGAACCTGAAGCAGGCAGTGATGCCACGAGCCAACGGACGACCGCCATTGACATGGGCGATCATTACTTGCTGAACGGAACCAAAAATTGGATCACCAATGGAGGGTCCGCCAGCACCTACCTCGTCATTGCGCAAACCGACACAGAGAAAGGACACCGTGGAATCAACTGCCTCATTGTAGAGCGTGGCATGGATGGCTTTATTGTTGGTGCCAAAGAGGACAAAATGGGCATTCGCGGAAGCGACACCCACACCTTGATGTTCCAAGACGTGAAAGTCCCCAAGGCCAACCGATTGGGCGAGGATGGTTTCGGTTTCAAATTTGCCATGAAGACCCTTGCCGGCGGACGAATCGGGATCGCTTCGCAAGCTTTGGGCATCGCCTCAGGCGCCCTGGAATTTGCCTTGGCCTACTCCAAGGAAAGGAAGGCCTTTGGAAAGGAAATCTACAAGCACCAAGCCATCGCATTCAAACTGGCCGACATGGCCACCGAAATCGAAGCGGCGAGGATGCTCTGCATCAAATCTGCCTGGCTAAAAGACCAGGGCCAAGATTATGATTTGGCCAGCTCCATGGCCAAACTGTATGCCTCAGAGGTGGCAGGCCGGGTAACCGACCAAGCGGTTCAGATTCACGGTGGATATGGATACGTAAAAGAGTATCATGTCGAACGTTTGATGCGCGACTCCAAAATCACGCAGATCTACGAGGGCACAAGTGAAGTACAGAGGATTGTGATCTCCAGGTCCATCCTCCAAGACTAAGCCCTCAGCTTTCCCGCTGAGGCTGAAGTCAATACACGCCTGATCCGGAGCGAGATTCTGCGGCTTCCAGCAACTGCCGTTCTGCTTCGCTGGCAGGCAAGGGGACACCGTTGTCGAAGCGTCTTGTTTCCGCAACACCTTCTGAATTCCTTGATATCAGAAGCGATGAACCGATGTCGGATTTGACTTCGAAAGCCACAGCCCGCTCTCCTTTTTGGGGCTGCAGCTGAACGGCGGTGCGCACACGACGTTGCCCATTCCTTTTCAGCAACATCACCACGCCGGATTCATCCACCGTGCATATAAAGTCTTTGCGACCTGCGCGCAAGTGCGCTATGGATTGAATGGGACTCCCTTTGGACGTGTGACGCCAGCCTGGCGTAGACTCTCCTAAGTTGCGGTGATTCAACATTCGGCCATCGGCCAAACCGAGCAAATACCGCTCATTCCCATCGCCATCATAATCCACCACAGCCTGCGCGGTGATTGCCGATGTGGGACGAATGGAGAACCCCGGAATGGGCCTTCCCCCAGGATCGAGCCCCAGCATGTGCTCCTGATCAATCAATAGAAATTCTTTGTCACCATCGCCATTGGCATCAAAATGGTGCACCCCCATCACGGGGCCCTCCATGCTCAACTCCCAACGGGTGTTCCCTTCTGTGTCCTTGTAAAAAAGGCGGTGGAGATCATCTTGTTCCAAAACGCCCCCTTCGAAACGTGCCACCTCTTGGGCGAAACTAAACGTGACGTCGGCATCGGTCCCAGGCTCACTGTCGGCGAGCCCATTGTCGCTTTCCTCTTGCGCAGCCGGAACAACTGGCCCTGGCTCTGCACCATCCGCCTCTTTTGTCCATTCAGACTCAAGTGTTGGCTGCTGACCGCCATTCAAGAACCAATACGTGGCCCCTAGGGCGAAAAGCAACGACAGGCCCAATGCCATCCAGTAACGGCTTCCTCCAGCGTTCATGCTTCAAACTTATGCGGGGAAACCCTGTGGTTTTCGTCGCCCATTGCGACTTGCCCACATCGGAATGGTTCATCGCTTAAGAAATGCGACTCCAATCCGGACGTGCTGCACGCAATCGCTCCACACCGCTTTTCAGCAGGGCATGGTGGGTCAACTCCAAACCTGGATCTCCTTTCAAAATTCGCCGGGCGATGTCCCTTGCGTCTTCGAGCAAAGCACGGTCTTTGACCAAATCGGCCACCTTCAAGTCGAGGACACCACTTTGCTTGGTCCCCATCAAATCTCCAGGCCCTCTCAACTCCAAATCGACCTCGGCAATCTCAAACCCATCTTGGGTTCGGCACATGGTTTCCAACCTTCGACGGGCCTCTTTCCCCAACTCCTTGTCGCTCATCAACACGCAAAAACTCTGGTTGGCCCCGCGGCCAACCCTCCCGCGCAATTGATGCAATTGACTCAAACCAAACCGCTCCGCACTTTCGATGACCATCACAGAAGCATTGGGCACATTGACCCCAACTTCGATCACCGTAGTGGCGACCATGATTTGCGTAACTCCCTCCACAAAGCGCTGCATCTCAGCATCCTTGTCCTCCGGCTTCATCCGTCCGTGAACGATGCTAATCCGGTAATCTGGCGGCGTGAAATGACGCGTGAGACTTTCGTACCCATCCATCAAGTCCTTGTAGTCGAGCTGGGCCGACTCCTCGATCAGGGGAAACACAATGTAAATCTGTCGACCCAATTCAATTTGTTCCCGAATGAAACCAAAGACGCCCAATCTCTGGGAATCGGTTCTATGAACGGTGCGAATGGGCTTCCGACCAGGAGGCAATTCATCAATGACGCTTACATCCAAATCTCCGTAGACCGTCATGCTGAGCGTTCTTGGAATGGGTGTTGCCGTCATCACCAAAATGTGAGGCGGGATGCTGGCCTTGGCCCAAAGGCGAGCCCGCTGGGCCACGCCAAACCGGTGTTGTTCATCAATCACAACCAATCCCAAGCGATGAAAAACCACCTTGGGTTCCAACACGGCGTGCGTCCCAATCAACAAGTGCACAGATCCTTCTTCCAAACCCTGTAAGATGGGTTTCCTGTCGGCTGTCTTCACCGAGCCTGTGAGCAGCTCCACTCGAAGAGGCAAGTCCCCAAGCATCTCTCGAAAGCCCGCGAGATGCTGCTGGGCCAAAATCTCCGTTGGGGCCATGATACACGCCTGACAACCATTGTCTATCGCCAGAAGGGCCGTCAACAGCGCCACCATGGTTTTCCCGCTGCCAACATCTCCTTGAAGCAGACGATTCATGTGCCGGCCGTTTCGGGTGTCCTCCCTGACCTCGCGAATCACGCGTTTTTGGGCCCCCGTCAACTCGAAAGGAATGCGCTCCTTATAAAACCGATTAAAGTGCGCGCCCACCTCAGTAAAAGCCTCACCTGGCAAGTCTTGGGTTTGCTGATTCCGATGTTGAACCAAGAGCAATTGAAGAAACAAAAACTCCTCGAATTTTAGCCGAAAGCGTCCCAAGCGCTCCACGTTTGCATCCGATGGCTGGTGAACTTGCTCAAGCGCCACTGCGAGCCCGGGCATGCCCCTCAAGGATAAAATTTCGGGGGGCAGTGTTTCTTGAATCCAATCTGCACCATGGATTGTCCGAAGCTGGACCATCATCCTTTGCACCGCTTTCGCTAAGCCATTGGAGTTCAATCCGAATCGCCCCAGACGCTCAGTGGTGCTGTAGACGGGATGAAGAGCAGAAGCTGAATTGGCTTCACCCAACCCCATCACTTCCGGGTGGGCCATGTTCCGCCCGCCTTGAAACTCACTCACCTTTCCCCAGACCACGCAAGGCTGTCCAATGGGTAGGTTTCGGGCCACCCATTGGGCCCCTTTGAACCAGACCAAGGACAGGACATCTCCGTGCTCGTCCGTGAATTCAGCCTCGAGTCTTTTGCCTCGCTTTTGCTGGATTTCCTTGGGGTTCCGGATCGTGCCTCGAAACTGCACCTGAACAGGGCCTGGTACAGCTTCACTGACCCGGTGATACCGGGTGCGGTCCTCGTAACGAAAAGGCAGGTGAAAAAGAAGATCACCGCAACTGCGGATGCCCAGATCTTCGGCCAATGCCTCCGCCCGCTTCGGACCGATTCCTTTTAGAAATTCGATCGGGGTTGTGACACTGAGCGGCTCCGGCATCGGCGCCGGGATTAGGCCAGCATGCGAACAGGGTGCTCGAGCAGAGATTTGACCTCTTGGAGGAAAGCCGCGCCCATGGCCCCGTCCACCACACGGTGGTCACAGCTCAAGGTCAACTTCATCACCTTTCCTGGGACGACAGCCCCATCGCGAACGACAGGAACGTCACTGATTCCCCCAACCGCAAGTATGCAAGCGTCTGGAGGATTGATGATGGCCGTAAAATCTTCGATGCCGTACATGCCGAGGTTCGAAATCGTGAAGGTGTTTCCTTCCCAATCACTCGGCTGAAGCTTCTTGTCACGGGCCTTGCCGGCATAGTCCTTGACTTCCGTTCCGATTTCCGTGAGCGACTTGCGGTCCGCATGACGCACAACAGGTACAAGCAATCCATCCTCAACCGCCACAGCCACTCCAATGTGCACGTGTTCGTTGGTCCGAATGTGCGTGTCCATCCAAGCACTGTTGACACCTGGATGCTTTTTCAATGCCAAAGAGACCGCTTTGACCACCATGTCATTGAAGCTCACCTTGACCCCTTCTTGATCGTTGATGGCCTTGCGTGCGACTACCGCGGCACCCATATCCACAGACAGCTTCAAATAGAAGTGCGGCGCGGTGAATTTGGATTCAGCCAAACGTCGCGCAATGGTCTTGCGCATCTGACTGACCGGCTGATCCGAAGAAGATTCGACGGCACCCATTCCCCCTGAGGGAGCGGGCACATGGTTCTCGATGTCTCGCTTCACAATCCTTCCTCCGTCACCAGAGCCTTGAATGCGGCCGAGGTCAAAACCTCGCTCTGCAGCCAAACGAACGGCCAACGGAGACGCTTTGATTTTCCCGTTGGAAGACGCGGCAACCGCAGGAGCGGCTGAAACGACCGCAGCAGGGACTGGTGCTGGTGTTGGGGCAGGAGCCGGTGTCGGCGCAGCAACAGGAGCTGGAGCAGGGGCCGCTGGAGCCGCTGCAGGAGCTTTCGCATCGGCGGCAAGCAATTCAGTGACATCCTCACCGGCCTCGCCCAAAATTGCCAAGATGCTGTCTACTGCAGCCATGGCACCTTTTTCCACGCCGATGTGCAACAGCACACCGTCCTGGAAAGACTCAAACTCCATTGTGGCTTTGTCCGTTTCAATCTCGGCAAGCACCTCGCCAGATTCAACTGCGTCCCCCACTTTCTTGTGCCATTCTGCAACGACACCCTCAGTCATGGTGTCGCTCAATTTGGGCATGCGTACAATTTCAGCCATATCCAGTGGGAATCAGTCGTTGACGAAAGGGTAATCAGGCGTCACGTAGACGTCCTCATAAAGTTCATGTGCGTCGGGAAGAGGACTCTCCTCGGCGAATTTGATGGCCTCTTCAACTTGGGCCTTGACTTCTTTGTCAATGGATTTGAGCTCCGCTTCCGTCATCCACTTCTGCTCCACAATCACTTTCGAGACGTGAACGATTGGATCCCGTTGCTGAAACTCCTCGACTTCGCTCTTCTCGCGGTATTTCTGAGGGTCACTCATGGAGTGGCCTTTGTAGCGGTACGTTTGGATGTCGAGAAGATATGGTCCTGCTCCCGTGCGGCAATGGTCTGCTGCTTTTTTCATGGCCTTGGCGACAGCCTCAGGCGACATGCCATCAACAGATTCTGCGGGCATCTCATACGACGCACCCAACTTGGACAAATCCGTAACGTTGGTGGTCCGCTCCACAGAGGTTCCCATGGCGTACTTGTTGTTCTCCACCACATAAATCACGGGAAGCTTCCACGTCATCGCCATGTTGAAAGACTCGTGGAGCATGCCCTGACGCGCAGCGCCATCGCCAAAGAAACAGATGGTAACGTGGTCTTCTTTCCGGTACTTGTCGGCAAACGCGATGCCTGCTCCAAGCCCAATCTGACCGCCCACGATGCCATGACCGCCGAAGAGATTGCGCTCCTTGTCGAACATGTGCATGGACCCTCCTTTCCCCTTGCTGGACCCGGTTTTGCGTCCATAGAGCTCTGCCATGACAACCTTCGGATCTGTCCCGAGCGCCAATGGATGAGCGTGGTCGCGGTAAGCCGTGATGACCCGATCGGTTGGGCGTGTGCCCTTTACCATTCCGGCGAGAACCGCTTCTTGACCAATGTAAAGGTGGCAGAAACCGCCAAACTTTTGCTGGATATAGAGGTGTCCGCAGCGTTCCTCAAACCGCCTCATCAGCAGCATGTCTCGGTGCCACTTGAGGTAGGTCTCTTTGGAAAACGGCGCAGTGGCCTTCTTCTTCGCTGCCGTCTTGCGGCGAGCGGGTGTCTTTTTAGCAGGCGTGGAAGTCGTCATGTTGCCCAATTTGCAAGAAGCAAATATACGTCGGACCAAGCGTCAAACAGGCACCCTAGCGACCCAACAAAACCACGGCATGTGCACTGATGCCCTTGCCCGTGCCCACAAACCCCAAATGTTCGGTGGTTGTCGCCTTCACGCCTACCCGATCCACCGGGACATTGAGCAGACCCGCAATGCAATCCCGCATCTGGTCAATGTGGGGCCTCAACTTCGGTGCTTGCAAGCAAATGGTCGCGTCGACATTCACCACGCCCCAACCATCCGTGCAAACCTTGGACACAGTTTCCTTCAACAACAATTTGCTGTCGATGCCTTTGAATGCGGCATCCGTGTCGGGGAAATGCGCCCCGATGTCTCCCATGGCCCGAGCGCCAAAAAGGGCGTCACAAATGACATGCAGAAGCACATCGGCATCGCTGTGACCAACCGCTCCAAAGGGCCCGGGGATTTGTATGCCGCCCAGCCAAAATTCTTCTCCTTCCGCCAGTTGATGAACGTCGTAGCCGTAGCCAATTCGCAAGTCTCCAAGGCTCATAAGATCCTCAGAAATTGGAGGGGTCACTGTTGTCTGAACCAATGACATCGTCAAAGGCCAGACGCAAAGAGAACCGCAACGTGTTGGCCAGAGGGTTCTGCTGCGTTGTCGCGATCAAATAGCTCAAGTCGATGTCCAAAACAGTGTACTTGATGCCCGCTCCCAACGTGATAAACTGACGGTTTCCCTTGGTGTAATGCTCGAAGAAGTATCCCCCACGAACCGCAAACACGCCATTGTAATCGTACTCCAATCCTCCGCCCAAATTGACCTCTCTCAATTCCTCTCGGAAAATGCTGCCGGGCTCGATTAAGTATGTGCCATCCCCCTGACGTTCTACAATTCCAGGCGCGTCATAGAAGCTCTGCAAAATGCCAGAAGCGACCCCCACGTTGGGGTCAAAACCGCTCACAATCAAATCATCATCCTCGCCTTCACCGTATGCGGGTGCCGTCGGCACCAAAAGCTTGTTGGCGTCCATGGTGAACGTGAGGTGGTTGTAGTCATCTAAGAAAACTGTAGCCGCAAAGCCCGTCTTGAGGTTGGTGGGAATGAAGTCCCGCTCAGCCGTTTCCGTGTAGCTCATTTTGGCGCCCACATTCGAAACGCAAACCCCCCAATTCATGCGGCCATCTCTGGTTCCGAATTTGACGTCATCATTGGTGTGAAAGACCCCCACGTCGACCGCCACAGAGCGGCCAGGGCGGCTGTCTGCCCCCAAGATATTCGTTCCTCCTGTTAGATTTGAGTGGATGTATCGCGCAGTAAAACCCCCACTAAAACGGTCCCCGAACTTCTGCGAGAACCCAAAATCAAAGGAGAACTCGTTGGGGCTAAAGTCGCGAATGGCGGTTCCATTGACGTCCGTAAACGTGATGTTGCCCAACGAAAAATAACGCAATGCCATGCCGATGGCTTGCCGCTTGTTGAGTTTGCGCGTTCCGCTCAGGTATGCGAGGGACATGTCGTCCACCAAGGCGCGAAGCCATGGCGCATAACCAAGGTGCGCCTCAAAAGTCTGATCTGTAAAGGCCATTCGGGCGGGGTTCCATGCCATGGCAGCGCCATCGGGCGTCAAAGCCACACCGGCATCCCCCATGGATCCGCTTCGAGAATCGGGCGCAATCATCAGGAACGGGACTGCCGTGGTGATGGTGTTCAGCTGCAACTGCTGCGCAGTTTCTTCAGGTGTCAACTGCGCTTGAGTAACCGAAGTGCCCGCCAACCATAAACCGAGGAGGCAAAAGGACGAACGAAAGAAAAGCTTGGAGTCCATAGTAGGGGACAATATTACAAGGGAAAAGGTCAATTCAGTCTAGTGAAGCAAGACTAGACGGCCTGTTTTCGCAGCCCGCCTCCCTTCGGGGGTTTCAATGTCCAGTCGATAGAGGTAAGTGCCCGCCCCCAGGGGAGACCCCCCAGATGAAGCGCCATCCCAATGCCAACCATCGACCTGATATCCAGCCGGGGTTTCTGTGCGTTCTCCCTGCCAAACGACGGTTCCCTGGGAATCGTATATGTGCATGGACATTTTTAATGCGACACAAGCTTGATTGTGCTCAAAACGGAAGGTGGTCCCTCCAAAACCCACTGGATTTGGATAATTCACCAACCCATCCAAGAACACATTTAAGTCGGACACCACAACAAAGTCAAGCTGGGCCTTGGCGCTGTTGTTGTGCACATCCCACGCTTTGAGTTCCAGCGTATGCGGACCTTCGGACAAATCGGAAAACGGAAACACAACCCGGCCACTTTTGTAGGTATCGAGATCGCTGGAGTAATATTCGTTCAGCACCACAGACGTTTGATCATCCAATGTGGCTTTGAGGTCGTGACCGATGCCGTTTCCTACCGTATTCAACCCTTGTTCATCCTTGACCAAGGCATACAAAATGGGATGGGGATCGGTTGTCCCTCCGTCTGCGAATGTGCTGTCGTTCAAGAACAGTGAAATTTCCGGCCCGGTATTGTCCAACACTGCGTCTTCCGAAACGCCTCCCACAAAAACAGCTTCGGTGTAGCCATGGGCATCCAGGTCTCCATCCACAGCGTAGTAACTGATTCGGCCTGGAGCCGCGTCGTAACTGATGTCCCTTGGCACAATGAACTCGAACGCAAAAACACCACCCTCGGCACGAACGGCTCCCGAGTAAAGACGATTCCTCCATTCCTCATAGCTCACGCCTCCGCTTCCACCATCATTGTTTAAGGTCGTGACTTCCAACTTCTGGTCAAAGACAGTCGGGTAAACAAACCCATTGAAATCCGTCAGGAGGTTGCCAGACTCATCTGATATGTACCCCCGAACCTCGACCCGATCCAGTGCGCGCAAAGTGTCCGCCATCGCATCCACTGGAATGCCATTGATTTCGCTGGTTCTCACCTCCGCTTGAGGTATCGCATAAAGCAAGGCCACATCGCCAAGCAAGGTGAAGTTGCGCTTGTTGGAAGAGGCGCCAGAAGAAGGGTGGTTTTTCGTCCGACGAAGGATGTCGCCTAACCTCTGCCTTTCTCCGTTTGGAGCATCAAACACCACTTCAAAGAATGCCGTATTCAGTTGCTCGTTGGCGTAGCTGTACACCACCCGAGTTGTGGTCATCATCGCAATGGCGCCCCCATTGGGGTTCATCACCATGAGCTCTCCCGCCGTTTCCACCTCTGGATCATCAAATCTGGCCAATTCACACGTTGCCGTGAAGAAAAGCGGCATGCGATTCAAGTTGTCCCAAGAAGAAATTGTCGAGGTATTCAACACCCGTTCATGGGCCCACCCACGATCCCCACCATGGCCGATGTAATTCACCAGCAATGCCCCTTCACTCACTTGACGGTCTATGGCATCTTCCGCTTCGGGATAACGCTCTCCACCTGGCGTCACCAACTGAGGATAGGCATCCATGAAAATCCGCTTGATGTCAAATGCGCCCACTTCTTCCTCCACACCTTGCGCATGTCCAATGCTGTAAACAGTGTGACCTGTTTCCGTGGGAGTGGAACTGCCATCAAAATCATCTGCCACAAAGCAGATGCGGTTTCGCCAAGGACCAAATGGATTGCCCGCTCCTTCGCCCGGGAGTCCGCCCGACAAGCAAGCCGCACCCTCAGGGTCGGGATTGCCATTCGAGTAAGCCACCACCTTGGCCACTGCCCCCCATGCTTCGTCCAAATTGCCCGCAGGGATTCGCCCAACGCCAATGGACAATGAATCCGTCAAGCGTTCAGACGCATGATCGGACAGAAAGCCGAAATAATCATCGGTAACATAGCTCTGGGTTGGCGTGTGGCTTTGCGCACTCTGGAACGTGATCAACTCATTCCCGGTCCGCGACAAATTGCGGTTTTCATAATTGCCATCGCCAAACAACTGCAGATAGCGCGGCGCCATGCTTGGGTCCCCTTCAGCCCTGTCATAGAGCATCTTCATGAGCATCTTGAATGCCGTTGGATCCACTCGCCCAGAACTGAAGCAATCATAAATAAAACTGGGCTCAAGAACAGCGACTGCCAAGCCCTCTGCTGCGTGAATCTGGGCCAAGCTATCGGCGGCTTCTCTGAGCCCAGGGGCGGTGATCACCACCAAGTCGACCTGTGGAAGACCATGGACGTCTGTGTTTTGAACCGGACCAATGGGGGTCGGACTGTAAAAACCTGAACCCGTTCCTGCCCGAAAAGACCGGATGTCATCGTAAGCCACACGGAACCGAAGGGTACCCTCTTCGATTCCAAAGGGAATGGCCGAAGGAGCAAGTGGATTTGTTACATCCCAAACGCGCTGTACAGACTGACCTTCAGACACAGTCCACTCCACAATTTGCCCCGCCGCCGCCGCCTCGGCCCGAACGAATTCTTGCTGGGACCCACCGGACATATTGGCCTCCCTGGTCCCTGTGATTCGAACATAATCCAGCCAACCTTTGACATCCGGCGCTTGAGCATCGAGGGAAAGCCCCACTTGAATCAAGTCTGAGCTCGGCGTCCAAAGCCAATCACCAGTTCCAATCCGCGCTTGACTCACATGGGACTGCGACCCTGTTGCGGGCGGAGCAATGGACCAAATGCTATCCCCCAAGGTGATTTCATAAGGACTCACAGCCCCAACAGACCTCCCCATTAACCGCACCTCCAGCCTGGCCGTCTCAGGCAAAACATCGGGGACTTGAAAAGGGATGGTGTGCACTGGGTTCTGATCGAACACTTCCCCGAAAAAATTCCGCCCAGATCGAATGATGGTTTCTTGCTCGAGCTCGTGAAATTTCCGAAAGTCGGTTACGTCAAGCACCAAGTCGAGGTCCCCCGCCATAGTCGGTTCGCTTTCAATTCGCGCGGGAACACTGTCATCCACACGCAGAAAATACCAAGCCGTATCGGACCACGGATTCACCGAATGAATCCACTTTTGACTCAAGTTGTCGTACTTCCAATCTTCAGGACCATCCCCGTAGAAGACAAAATGATCCCCGCCATCAAACTGGTTGTCTCCGTCGTGAATCAACTCAATGGGAATGGGAACCAAATCCAGTGGCCGGGCAAGGCTGTTGTCGATGGGCAAGGGATTGCCGCCATGGCCATATAAGTTGACCGATTGAGGGTTCACTGAACTCGGATCCAACCCCAATTCAGTCAAAAAAGCGACGTCCACTTTGTGAAAACCCGTTTTCACAGTGGCCAATCGGTACCATTCTCCTTCGGAAAGCGCCGAATGTTCGGGCCAATCGTAATCAAATTGAGCCAAGGCCCCACCTTGGGTGCACCAGAAAAAAACCCACACGACAATGGCACGCAAACCCGTTCGATGGGCTGATTTTGCAAGGCTATGCAACGAAAATGGACGGAAGGCCGTTGGGTACATGGAATGGGATAGAATCGCTCGCATGACCAACGCATCGAAGGCATTGGTTATTGCATTAGAACAAAGATGCCTGCCAATTCCCACAAGTTTGTAATTTTCACGATCTTATACAGGACTAACGTCTGGTAGAAACCGCATGGACATGAAGCCCACTCAGCCCACCCGAAATACAGTGCTCGGCGCAATGACGTTGCCCGTTTTGGCACTCGCCATCGCTTGTTTTGGCACCTTCTCGCCACAAAGCGCTTCGGCCCAGGACGCGGAATTCACCCAGTTCTATTCCAACCCCATCTATTTGAACCCTGCTTTTGCGGGTGCGGCACGCTGCCCTCGGTTTGTAATGAACTACCGGAACCAATGGCCGGCGATGAGTGGCAATTACGTGACATCCGCCGCCTCATATGACCAGCACATCCCCAGCATTTCTGGAGGATTGGGGTTGATCGTCATGAATGACAGGGCCGGAAGGGGAACCCTCAGTACCTCACGAATCAGCGGCATTTACAGCTACCAGCAGGCCGTTAGTCGGAAATTCTCCATCAAAGCGGGTTTTGAGGCCACCTACTTCCAAAAAGCATTGGATTGGAATTCCCTCACCTTCGGGGACATGATCGACCCTAGAAAGGGGTTCATCTACACATCCCAAGACCAAGCGAGAGGCGGGAAAGTGAGCCAAGTGGACTTCAGCGCAGGCATCATTGGCTTCAGCAAAAAAGTGTATTTCGGTTTCGCCGCTCACCACCTAAACGAACCCAACGAAAGTCTTGTGGTTGGATTGAGCCGTCTCCCGATGAAGCTGACCGCCCACTTCGGCGCCTTGTTGCCTTTGGATGGTGATGCGAGATATGCCTCCGCCTTCATTTCCCCGAACATTCTATATCGACGCCAAGGAGAATTCCAGCAAATGAATGTGGGTGGCTACGTCAGCAAAGGGCCCATTGTTGGTGGAATTTGGTATCGAGGAATCCTTGGCACTCAATATCGCGACGCTTTTATCGTTACCCTTGGCATACAATCCGATGTCATCAAATTCGGCTACAGCTACGACGTAACAGTGTCTGACTTAACTCCTGCCACCGGTGGTGCGCACGAGGTAAGCATGTCACTCAACTTCGATTGCCGTGCCAAACGCGTGAAATTTAGAAGTCCTCCCTGTCCTGGTTTTTGACCTCATTCCCTGCAAGGAACCCCAATAGAAAGCGATGCAGAAGCTCCATTCCATCCTCTTCCTCTCCTCAGTAGTCCTGATCTCGGCTGTCATCCTCTCTTCCTGCTCAGGAAGTGGCTCTGGCGCAACCGGATGGGCTTACAACGACTCGGAGAATGGCGGATTCCAACAATTGCCATACCTCGGCCAAGAAACGGGGCCAGGCTTGGTCTTCGTTGAAGGCGGCACGTTCACCATGGGCCAAGTCGAGGACGACTTGACTGGATCATGGGACAACATTCCCCGCCGTGTGACGGTGAGCTCTTTCTACATGGATGAAGTAGAAGTCACCAATTACTACTGGCTAGAATACCTGTTTTGGTTGAACCGTGTTTACGGAGAAGGCTACCCAGAAGTCGTGGAACGCGCCAAGCCAGACACACTGGTATGGAGAGATCCACGCGCCTACAACGAACCTTACGTAAACTACTACCTCCGGCACCCTGCTTTCCGCGACTACCCAGTGGTGGGTGTTTCTTGGCTGCAGGCCAATGATTTTTGTAAGTGGCGAACGGACAGGGTCAACGAGCAAATCATGGTTCGGGAAGGATTTTTGGTCCACAACCCAACTGGACAAGTCGACGACAGCTATTTCAGCACCGAAACCTACCTCGACGGTCAATACGAGGAAGCGGCAAAAGCGGCTGACGGAATTAAAGATTTGCGCCCCAATGGAGTGGGCTACAGAAATGTGAGCATGAGCGATGGCATCTTACTCCCCGACTACCGGCTTCCAACAGAGGCTGAATGGGAGTATGCGGCCCTGTCTCTGATTGGCAATAGCGGTGAAGAATTGATCACAAGCCGCAGAACCTATCCTTGGGACGGTCACTACGTTCGCAACGATGACAGCCGTGGCAAGTTCTACGGAGAAATCAATGCCAACTTTGTCCGTGCCCGTGGAGACTACATGGGTGTAGCCGGAGCCCTGAATGACAATGCCGACGTGACGGCGCCAGTCTACAGCTACGCGCCAAACGATTACGGCCTCTACAACATGGCCGGCAACGTGAGCGAGTGGGTCATGGACGTTTACCGTCCCGGAACCCATCAAGACGCTCAAGAGTTCAGGCCCTTCCGAGGCAACGTCTTTTCTACCAAACTGCTCAACAGTGAAGGAAACGTCACCGACAAACTCGATTATGTAGAGTATGACATTGACGCCGTCGAGGAAGACCTCACCACCTATGAAGAGGAAACAGCAGGTCGATTGACGAGCGAGGGACAAAACCTGATTGACAACTTGAAGTCAAAAATGGAAAGCGCCAATGAGGACATGGACGTCAAACGCATTGAAGAAGCGATGACCAAAATGGATGAGGCATTGGACCTCATCGAAGAGAGCGAAGCGCCAAGCGCCAGTGACTTGAGGAAGTTCTGGACGCGCAACATCATCAATACGCCAGGTCAAATGCGCTACCGAAAAGTGACGGTAGAAGAAAATCTGGGGCGTCGGAACTACCAGCAAGCCGACAACATCGATTATCTTGATGGTGACCTCGAGAGCTCCATTTTCTTTGACCAACAAGACGATGGCGACGACTTGGTATATGATTATGGTGAGACCTCCTTGGTCAACGACAATGTTCGGGTTTACAAAGGCGGAAGCTGGAATGACCGGGTCTACTGGATCATTCCCGGCACACGTCGATTCCTAGAAGAAAATCAAAGCTCCTCTACCATTGGATTCCGTTGTGCCATGACCCGTGTTGGGTCTCCCAGTGGCAACGCCATGGGCAACAATTGAGGCCAACCAACGACTGTTCATTCCGAACCCCGCACTGGCTCAACCGGTGCGGGGTTCTTCTTTTCTTGTCCCCATGAAGCCCTTTGATCTTCAATCCCTCCTGGAACTGTTCGACAAATCGACTGGCATCACCACCGACACCCGCGAATGCGGGCCTGGCATGCTGTTTTTTGCCTTGCGCGGAGAACGGTTCAATGGCAACGCGTTCGCGCAGAAAGCCCTCGATGCTGGATGCTTAGCCGCAATCATAGACGACACCACCCTCCAAGGCACATCGTTTTTCTTGGTGGACGACGTCCTCGCGGCACTGCAACAACTGGCCCGCTGCCACCGAAACAGGTTTTCGGGACCCGTCTTTGGTTTGACCGGCAGCAATGGCAAAACCACGACCAAAGAATTGCTTCGCGCTGTTCTCTCCCAAAAGTTCAAAGTTTACGCTACAAAAGGCAACCTAAACAACCACATAGGCGTGCCATTGACCTTGCTTTCGATGCCACAAGACGTCGAGTTTGCCTTGGTAGAAATGGGCGCAAACCATCAAGGAGAGATTGCCGAACTGGCCAAAATTGCCAATCCGAATTATGGAATGATCACCAATGTTGGGCACGCGCACCTCGAGGGTTTTGGTGGGATTGAAGGGGTCAAGAAAGGAAAACAGGAGCTCTTCGTGCACTTGGCGGCAGAACATGGGCACGCTTTTGTGCCCAGTGCGGATTCAGACCTTGTCGCCTTGGCCAATGTAGATGGGCTGCAGCGCATAGAGTTTGGGACACGCGAGCACCCTCCATTGGTATGGCGCGCAGGAGAGGATCCTCAGAGCCCCGTATGCTGGTCTCTTGACGGATCCAATAATGCCGGCCCTTGGCACGTCAATGGCCGCCCTACCCCCGTCCAATTAGAGGGGCGTCATCAACTCGCCAACATGACGGCCGCCATCGCTGTGGGCCACCATTTTGGGGTTTCCCAAGAGGAAATCGGAGATGCACTTGAAAAATTTCAACCGGTAAGCCAGCGGGGAGAGACCGTCCAAACTGAGCAGAATGTCGTGGTGGTAGACTGCTACAATGCCAACCCCAGTTCGGTGGAGTCAACACTGCGCTCGTTTGCTGCAGCACGACACAAAGCGCCCTTGGCCATTTTGGGCGACATGCTGGAACTGGGCGAATACGCTGCTCAGGGCCACCAACTTGTGAGGGAAGTCTGTCGCGAATGCACAATGGAATGCTGGGTTGTGGGGCCTCAGTTCAAAGAACACGCCCAAGGCGACTTTACCTTCCAAAATCTGGAGGATCTCCAAGACCACCTTGTCGCACATCCGTTACAGGGAAGAACCATCCTCTTAAAAGGCTCCAGATCCATGCAACTCGAGAGACTCGTTGCTGCGCTCTAACGCATCCTTCGACCTTACCTTTACAACCATGGATTTCATAGCGGAACTCAAGTGGCGCGGCATGTTGCACGATGCCATGCCCGGACTCGAGGAGCAACTGAGCAAGGAACAAACAACAGGCTACGTGGGCTTTGACCCCACGGCTGACTCTTTGCACATTGGCAACCTCGTGCCTGTGATGCTCCTGGTCCACCTCCAACGCGCTGGACACCGACCCATTGCTCTGGTCGGCGGCGCCACAGGAATGGTGGGCGACCCCAGTGGGAAAACTGCAGAGCGGCAGTTCCTCGACCTCGAAGTTCTGCAGCACAACTTGGACAGCCAAAAGGCGCAATTGGAGCGCTTTTTGGACTTTGAAGGGGCCAATGCCGCTCAAGTGGTCAACAACCACGATTGGTTCAAAGACTTCAGCTTTCTCGACTTTATCCGGGATGTCGGCAAGCACATCACCGTGAACTACATGACCGCAAAAGAGTCGGTAAAAAACCGACTGGAAGGTGGCATGAGCTTCACAGAATTCAGCTATCAATTGGTTCAGGGATATGACTTCTTCCACCTCTGGAAGACGCACAACTGCCTGCTTCAGATGGGCGGAAGTGACCAATGGGGAAACATGACCACGGGAACGGAACTCATTCGCCGAAAAGGTCAAGGCCATGCTTTTGCACTGACTGCCCCGCTCATTACCAAGTCTGACGGCTCGAAATTCGGGAAGAGCGAAGGCGGGAACATTTGGATTGACAAAGCCAGAACAAGCGCCTACAAATTCTACCAATACTGGATCAACGCAGCGGACGATGATGCCGCCAAATACCTCCGGATTTTCACCCTCATGAACCAAGATCAAATCTTGGCCATAGAGGCTGAACACGCTGAAAACCCGGGTGCTCGTGCCATGCAAAAAGCCTTGGCTGCGGACGTGACCAAACGCATCCATGGAGAGGGAGACCTAAACACAGCCATTGCAGCAACAGCCTTGCTGTTTGGAAAGAGCACCGAGGAGGATTTGAGGGCCTTGCCTGAGTCCGAATTGTTGAGTGTGTTTGAAGGTGTTCCGCAACGGGAGGTTAGCCGATCGGACTTGGCCCAAGGCATGGGCATCATCGACATGCTCGCTGGCGGAGAAACCCCCTTTCTTTCCAGCGGCGGAGACGCCCGACGTGCATTGAAAGAAAACTCAGTGAGCGTGAACCGCAACAAGGTTGGGCCAGACCATACGTTGACCACACAAGACGCCATTGGCAGCGGAATCATCCTGATTCAACGTGGCAAGAAGAACCACTATTTGGTTCGGATTACAGGTTAATCAACCGAAAAGCGAGGCCAATTCCCGGCCTTCCACGAGGTAGAGAAAGACAACCAGCAAAACGCTGATGACCAGGCCCAAGGTGGCCTTTCCAAGATCGCCGAGGACCATTGGCCACACCCGAGAGCGGTCCAACTCGTTCAAGCGCAAATGCAGCGCCACCTCGCGTCCAGCGAGCATGCCCAGAAAAACCCAAGTGGTGCTCATCGGCACCTTGGCGCCAATGCCAAACGTGTCAAACTTGAACACCAAGAGAACCCATCCGTAAAAGAGGTCGATGAAAGTGGCCGAACGGATGTCTGCCGTGTTGGTTTTGACCCGAACGATCTTCTGGATCTCCCCTCCGCGTTGATAAAAGATGTAACCCAGCATGCCCACCAAAACGGCGAGTGCAAAGGCGAATTTCCAAGGCTGCACGTCTGCAGGGTCCCCCAAGTAAACCAAGATGTTGACCAAGTCTTGGGTCAACCATTGGCTCCAAAGAAAACCCGTTGCCAGCCATTGTGTTACCGTCCAGAATCGCTTGTCCCTCATGAGCCCCTTCCCCTCTTCCATGGGGTTCTTGAGGAAGTACCGCTCCGTCAAACGGCTCAGCGCGATGAACGCGACGATGGCAAACAAGAAGGCCACGCCATATCCACCTAAACTCTTGACCAACATTTTGGGCAGGGCTTTGGGGGCGAAAAAGGTCAGGACCAGAAACGTCGTGCTCACAGGAATTCCCAGACGCGTGATGGCCAGCAATGCCAATGGCGGCAGAACATACCAAATGGACATCTTCGGGAAATCAATCGGCTTATTGGGGTCTTGAAACAACCCGGCGTACTTGCCGAAGGTCAAATCCCCACCTCGGCCCCCGAGGTATTCACCCAAGCCGAAATACCCCATGGTAACCACCACGGTCATGATGCCCCCGGCAAACAACCACAGGACCCACCACGGCTTATCCTCGTTGGACGTCAAGAAGGTTCCCAAAGTCTGGATGCTGTCGTTTCCCACCACCGAATAAGCAGCGAGAGAAAAACCCAACAAGGCAATGATGGTTTCCATGCGCGGCGAATCTAAGCGCCGTCTTGATGTCTGCCAAGGGATGTGAAAAGGAGCTGATTAAAGAACCATAAGATTGCAGCCACGGACTTCCGAATGATCGAAGCGTCCCAGCACTTCAAAGCCCCGGTTTTCGTGGCCTTGGATGGGCCGAACCAAATCCTGGGTGGACAAAAATGAGCAACTCCCCAAGTTGGCGAGGTCAACGACATCCAACCCTCCTGTCGCCCCTTGCGTGTTCAATGAGAGCGGATCATCGGTTCGCCGAATGCGAATGCGCATCCATGGCGGCGTCACGTATTGACCTTGGCCCGAAGACCATGCTTGGCTCAGCAACTCGGTCATTCCATATTCTCCGAAAATCGCAGGACAACCAAAATGCCCCATCAAATGGGTGTGAACCTCTTCCCTGACCCATTCTTTTCGCCGGCCTTTCATGCCCCCAGTCTCCACCACCCTGACTTTGGAGGGAAGGGACCCTCGTCCGGATTCAGACCATGCTTCTGCGGCGTCCACAAGCGCCCAGGTGACCCCCATCAGCACCGGGAAGCGCTGGGTCTCCAAAACCGCGTCTATGGCTTTAAACAAGCCGTCAAAGTCATCCAGAAAGAAACCCTGCTCCGGTGATTCACCTGGAAGACACCAACCCGCAGTCCTCAAGTCCATCACCATGTGCACCAAGCTGCTGTCCGAGCGTTCGAGATAACCTGGCAACATCCCCAGAAGAACCCCACCGTCTTCCCCCGGCGGTCCAAACTGCCGCTGAAAACCCCATTGAGCGCTGGCGGCATACAACGAAGGCGTGCGCACGACGTGCTCTCCCCTTGTCTGACCTGTGGTCCCACTGGTCCTGAACACGAAAGCCGCTTCATCCTCTGCCGTGCCCTGCGTAAAGACCTCTCCCCACTTGAATGCCTCGACAGGCATGGTTGGGGCGGCTGTCCAATGACCTAAGCTGGCCGCGCGTTGATCGTCCCAGCCCAGCGCCAAACACCAACGGCGATAAATGGCGTTTCCCGAAAATTGGTGGCGGAAAACCGCCAAAGCGAGCGCATTGAACGCCTCATCCGTCCAATCTTCTGTAGCCGATTTTGAAATGGCTGCATGCACGGCTGTGCGCAAGGCTTGGCCTTGCGTTTTCATCTCTTCTGGCGACCGATGAAGGCCAACAAATTCAGAATGCGGCATATCGCGCAAAATGCGGCTTATTTTGGCATCATGCCTCAGGCCACACGAATGAATTGGAGCAAAATATTGGGCTTGTCGACTGGACTCGCCATGGTCATGTCCGCTTGTGAGCCACCAATTTCTCTGCCTCCAGAGCCTCGACTTCTCAATTTGGAGCTCACCACGGCGGGTAATCTTGGCCTGCTCACGCTGGACTTTGAAGATGGAGACGGCAATTTCGGACTGGACCAGACGGACACCACAGGCGTATTCTGCACGAGCTGCCCATTTCATCACAACATCTTTTGCGAGTACGAAGAACTTCGAGATGGACAATGGACACCCATTGAGCTTGACCCTGCGCTGGATCAGGTGCCTTTTTACTACCGGGCACCCCGAATTGAACCTACTGGGCAAAACAAAACACTCAGGGGCACCATCACGGTAGAGCTGGCCCCGCGTTATTATTTGCTCACGGCTTGGGACACATTGAGGTTTGCCGTCCACATTGTCGATCGGGACTTGCAGTCCAGCGATACGCTTCGCACTTCTGCCGTGCTTAAGCCCTGAAAATGTCGGTGAACTTGGTGGAGAGCAGTCCCATTCTCAGGCCCATCTCTTCCAGCAAATCCCCCATTTCGCTGAACGCCATTCCGCTTTCCACGGAGTAACGCCCTTTTCGGATCTCTTCCCGGTGCTTCAATCGCATCTGCTCTCGGATGGCCTCGACTTCAATCAACCGAGACTCCAATTTCCCAATGTGCAAGGCACTTTGCGTAGGGCTCACTTCCAATGGACCATTGAGTTCCCCCAAGGATTCCATGGCCTCGGACAGCCCTTCCAACATGTCCACCAATCGTCGCCTTTGCTTTGGGACGAAATACACATCCCCCTGCTCCCTTTCGAGTTGCAGTTGACGAAACCGATTGCAGAGCGCTACAATCTGGCCCATGTCTCCGGTCCACTCCAGGAGGAATTGCACCTTCCGATAGGTCCCCCCCGATAGCTTATTTCGTGCCAAGCGCTCTAAAAACCGCTTCACCTCAGATTCATATCGCGCGCCCAAGCTCCAATACTCTTGGATGTGCCCCCCTATTGCTTCCCGCTTGATGGGGTCCAACTCCTCCAGCATGGCCTTCATTTCCTTGATCATTTTCAAGGCCAGTTCATGGTGCCTCTCCGCCTCTCTTTGCGCTTCCAACACCTGCAACTCTGGCGCATCCATTCCACTCGTGGTGACCATGGGTGTATGATATCCTCGGATGCCTTCGCCCGGAAAACACCTCCTAACCAACCAAAGAATGGGCTTGGGGAACAAGCCAAAAAACGTGGTCATGGCCAGATTAAATCCGGTATGCAGCAACACCAAGACCACGGCAACATCTGTGCGGCCGTCTCCCATTGGCGCCAAAAACCAATGAATGCCGTCCAACGCCCAATGCAATCCCGGAAGCACAATCAACACCCCAATGGTGTTGACCAAAAAGTGACTCAATGCCGCTCGCCTCGCCTCACGGCCCGAGACCAATGAAGCCAAAATGGCAGTGGATGTGGTTCCGATGTTGGCCCCAAGAATGACCGCTGCCCCCATGGTCTCTGACACCGCCCCTCCAGCTGCCAACGTCACCACCAAAGCCAACATCGCTGACGAACTCTGGAAAGCCAGTGTCCCCAATACCCCAATCACAACCGTACCCAGCAAAGCCAGCATTGAGCCGCCAGTAAAGGGCTCGAGAAAACCAGCCAATCCGGCCTCCGTGAGGGGAGGAACCCCATCACGAATCAACCCCAAACCGACAAACATCAGCGAAAACCCAATGATGGCTTCGGCCGTGGTTTTGGTGCGCCGGCGCTTTGCAAACAATAAGGGAAGGGCCAAAGCCAACAGGGGAAGGGCCAACTCACCAAGCGATGGCTGGCTGATGGTCAATACGACCAACCAACTCGTGAGGGTCGTGCCCAAATTTGCCCCAAGAAGAATGAAATAGGCCTCAGAGAGACGGAGCAACCCCACTTGAACAAAACTGACCACCATCACAGAGGTCACACTGCTGGACTGAAGGAGACCCGTCAAACTTAAACCCGTGAAATAAGCCCGTGCAGGGCTGCGGGTGACTGTGCCAACAGCTCGCCTGAACCTGGCGCCAGCGAGCCTCTGAATGGATTCACTCATCAGCACCATTCCGTATACGAACAGCCCAACGGCGCCGATCAGATGGAAAATTTGAATGGTTCCGTTCATGAAGGGAGATCAAGAATAGCAGATAGAAACACGCGCGCCTTCAACAGGGCAAAAAAGAAGGGCGACAATGCTGCCGCCCTTCTGTTCATTTTGGCAATTTCAAGCCCTTACTCTGGACATGGAGTCGCAAAGGTTCCGAGCAAAATCAAGAGGTCACTTACCGAAGTTGTGCCATCGTTGTTCAAGTCAGTTGGGCAATCATTGACCGGAGCCAAATCACAAGAGCCGTCATCGAAGAGGGCAGTCTCATCGTAATTGCTGGATTCAGTATACGTGCAACCGTAACAATCGTAAGTACAAGACCCATCGTCGAAGAGGGCCGTCGTCAAGTAGTTGCATGCTGTACCGACTGTACATCCAAGGGCTGAACTGTTGGCTGCGCCCGGCGTGCCGTTGTCCACCCAGCTGTTCTGCCAGTTGTCTGCATCGTCATTGTTGAGGTTCGTGGCAATGAGCTCCAATGAAGCACACCCTCCGTCAGGACTGGCTGCAAGCACGTTTCCGAGCACACTGACCTCCTGTGAAGGCCATGGTTCTGCGTCGTCATAAGTGACCGCGTCCACCACGTTCCCAAAGGCATCTTGCAACTGGACTGTACCGCCACCATTGCCCCAGTTGCCGTTGTCCATCAAGAACACCGTAATGCCCATGTCCGTGTAGTTGGTCTGGGCAACGAGTCCGGGAACCACCAAGAAGTAACCTCCTGCTGGAATGACCGTTCCCGCTGGGAAGGACATGGCGAAGGCCAACGAAGTTGGGTCTGAGAAGGCAGACCACACTTGGTAACCACTGAGGTCCGCCTCTTCACCGGCGTTGTAGAACTCGGCATACTCCCAATCGAAGTCACCTCCTTGGGCTCCACATGGATTGTAATGAATCTCGTTCACGATGACGTTGGGAAGCGTGTAGTAACAAGTGGTGTTGTCGGCCACCGTCACATTTGCGTTGTAGTTCAACGCAGCTTCATCGTTACACCCTGTGATGATGCAGCTGCCGTCGTCAGAAGTGGCTTCTGCGTTGTAGTTGTCTGCAGCCGGATTCGTGCAGCCCGGAATGTTGGCACAAGAGCCGTCATCCTCATTGGCCAAAGACCAATAGTTCGGGAAAGTATCGTCGGTGCAACCCAGGCGCACCACATCCGTGGAATCGCGTGGCTCCAACTTCCAGTTCCCATAAGCATATCCCGTTGGCGCCGTTACACGGTACGTGCGACCCGCCTCAACAAGTCCTGCACCAAAGGCGTCGTAGGCACGGTCATTGACCCGGGCACCGCCACTGCCATCGTTCAATGACCACTCGGCAAACCCAAGATCTGCGTTGTCACATGCTGCGGTAACCGAAATCAAAACGGCTTCCCATTCTTCCATGTTCATGTCGCCGGAGGCCAGAACCTCTGCCGCTGGAAGCGGGTTGCCGGTACTGAGCACTGTAATGGTTGGGCTGGGAATGAACTCATTTCCATACCAAGTGTCGGGGCTACCTGTGATCTCAACTTCGTCACCCATCTGCACATTGCCAATGGACTCAGCGGTCAAATCACTTCCACGAACCCAAATCGCGGAAAATGCACCTGTTCCGTTTTGCATGGTGAATGCGGCTTGGTTGCCAAAGGAACCATCATCCGTCAAGTACACGCCCGTTACGATGCCTGTGGTGGTCACAAGTCCTGTGGCCGTGCCATCATTGATCTCCTGAATGGTCACGTTGGGAATGAAGAGGCAACTGCCATCATCTACAGTGGCATTGATGTCGTAGTTGAGCGCCAACGGGTCTGTACAACCTTCTGTATCTGAAGCGCAAAGCCCAGTAAATTCATGACTATTGTAGCCCTCGAGTGCGTTGTTCAAAGCGTAGTCATTGTCCAAAACAATCCACTCACTGTCCTCGGATGATGTCCCCGCGCTGGTGGCCCAGTCGCCTCCATTTCCGAAGGACACATTCGACTTCCGACGAAGGGTCTGATTCTGTGTGGCATTGGTCATGCCCGCAACATCCCAAGCAGATCCAGGATCCGAACCGTAAGGCTCTCCAATCACGTCGAGCAAGTCCCAATCTCCAGCGTTGCCGAACGAGGCCGTGGCACTGAACATGATGGCGAAAGCATCGTCACCATTGGAGAGGTATTGCCATGTCGCATCGGCGCTGTCGAGCAACGCTGCACTGGCCGATGGGTGAACCACCATAAAAGTCTCTCCTGCCCCAAGCGACCCCCCGGTAGGGAAAATGTCGTTCCAAAAATCCCACTCCTCTGCAGCAGGGTCCGTGTTGTTCGCGCCATTGGATTGGCTCGCTATGGCATAAAGTGCCAGGCTGACCGCGCTGCTCGTTGGATTGTAGACTTCGAGGTATTTGTTGCTTGAAGAACCTTCTGAATACTCACTAAAGAAGAGGTTGCAAGGCGCACTGCCCGTGCAAGATCCATCGTCAATGTCGGCTCCTGCAGTGGTGTTGTCTGCACTTGGAAGGGTGCAACCATAAAGCAGCACGTCGTCCATGTCCCGTGGGATCATCTTGAAGTTGCCAAAGCTGTAATGCAAGGGCGCCGTGACTTGGAACTGAGCACCTGAAGCCACTTCTCCAGTGGAGAGGTGATCCCATCCGCGATCGTCAATGCGCAGTTCACCTGAGGTGTCATCCATCCCCCATTCTCCATTGCCGAGATCAGGTGAGCCCACGATTCCAGTGGACTGAATCAGAACACCTTCCCACTCTTCCATGTTGGCAGCGCCCGTTCCGAGCACCTCCGCGGCAGGAAGGTCATTGTTTTGACTTTGAATGCTGGTCACGAGTGGGTTTCCAGCCACACCTGAAATCTGAGTCAGGTCAAAGTATTCGGAGATCTGACCGGTCAAACTCACGAAGTCCCCAACTGTAACAGCCACTTCTGGGTTGATGCCGAACAAACCGCTATAGGCACCTGTGCCTTGCTGCAAGCTGAACAAGCTCCCGTAAACACCCGTCACAATGCCACTCACCGTCACCAAAGAATCGGTGAACACAGGAGGCGTCAAGGCCTGACCTGCTTGGATGGTGGAGATGGCGATGGCCCCGTCTACCAAGTTGCAACTGTCGTCGTCGATGACTGCACTGACGTCGTAGTTGTCCGCTGCAGAGTTGGTGCAACCCAACTTCTGAAAATCTCCTGCATCACGTGGCTCAATGCTGTTGCCAAACCCACCATTGATGGCACCTGTGACCCGGTAGGTGTCGCCGAGCATGGCGCCTTGGTCTGTGTAACCGTCGTATCCGAGGTCATCCACGGTGTGGTTACCAGAACCGTCGTCAAGGGTGAATTCACCATAGTTGTTGACTTCACCCGTAATGGAACCTGTGACCTGACAAAGCACGCCTTCGTATTCTTCGAGGTTCGCATCCGCGGTAGAGAGCACTGCAGGCGCAGGCAACGGGTTTCCGCTATTGATGATCGTCGCGCTAGCAGAGGTCAACTGAGTGCCCCCACTGAAGCTTCCGACCGTTCCTGCCACGAGAACACTGTCACCGACGGCAACTTGTGTGGTGTCATCAAGCAGGCCGCCGCTCACATAAACGAACATGCCACTCCAAGCCCCTTCCCCATCCTGGATGGAGGTGTTGCTGCCGTATACGCCTGTCACAATTGCAGAGAGGGTAACGTCTTGGCCGTTGAACGTGCCATCGTCATCCGCCCCCATGTCCTGTTGGATGGCACTGATGGTCGCTGCACTGGGATACGTGCAGGAGCCATCTTCAAAATCGACGCTGGCATTGTAGTTCGTTGCATTCGCATCTGTGCAGCCACCTGTTCCCACCGTCACTGTGGCGACCATACCGAGAGAAGCGTGGTTGCCCACAGAGCAATCGTAATTATAGACACCTGGTGCAGTAAAGGTGTAGCTGCCAATGCAAGCGGGGGTTTCCACCGACCCGCCGGATGCCACAGCCAAAGAGAAGGCTTCTGGATTGCCGTAGGACTCTCCTGTCAAAACGCTGATGTTGCCATTCACGTCGTGTGAACCGCCCACATTGACCCACACCACAGTGTCACCAACGGCCACTTCTAGGTTTGCAGGATCGTAATAGTAAGCGCCGGCCTCTACCACCACGCCAGACACGCCGCATGCGTTGTCCTCGGACACCACATTCGCACCGCATTCGCTCACCAACAATGCAATCTCAGCCGCTGTTTGTTGCAGACCCGAGTTATGGTCTACACAGCCTGTGGCACTCGATCCATCACAATAAATCGTCCAATTCGCTCCGTTCCAAGTCTCTCCATCTGGAGCGGTGGTTGTGCGAAGTGCGTATCCATCTTCGAATTCATGGCAAGTATTGGAGCCGTCTTCGCCAATCACCCCGAAGAAGTCCACAAGGATGTCTCCTGAGTCATACAGCCCCACTTGGTCGTCCCCATTGCTGTCCACTGCACCACCGGTTCCACCAGCCAAGTCTGGGGCAAAACCGTAGGCACCTTCAAATCCAGAGGCGGACGCCGCAACGTAAATGCAACTGCCGTCATTGAGCACGCCGGTCTCGGAGAGGTCAATTTGGCTGGATTGAGGCGTCGAGCTCTCGTTGGTCCAACGTTTCAAGTACCATCCTGTCAAGTCCACGGGGGATCCAGAATTGTTGGCAATCTTGACAAAACGCGCGTTTGCGGCGTCTGTAGGGTCTGCCAGCATGGCCAGATGGGCCGTTTGAGCAGAAAGAGCAGCAGTCAGCAAAACTGCAATCGTCAGGAAAATTGAGCGCATAGCGATGGCTTATGGTTTGAAGCAAAATTACGTGACTTCAACCCCTTCCCCAGCCGCAGCACCCATGGTTAACATGATGGTAACGTGATATAAAGATGGGCGGAAGCGTGGCTCGGTCAGTCGGAGAATAATGACCCCCGAACGCCGCGAAAAGTTTTGCGATGATGCGAACAATGTCCCCATTCCTGAATGGCTTTCTTGTGGGCTGGGGTTGGATAACCCATGTTCGAGCCCCAACCGTATTTCGGGAATTCCGCAGCAAGCTCATGCATCCGTTCATCTCGGTGGGTCTTGGCTAAAATGCTGGCTGCCGCAATGGACATGAACCGACCATCCCCTTTAATCTCGCAGGTGTGGTCAATCTCATGTGGCCGAAACCGATTTCCGTCAATCAACAAATGGGCAGGCGCCACCCCCAAGCCGTCAATCGCCCTGTGCATGGCCAGGTAAGTCGCCTGTAAGATGTTGACCCGCTCTATTTCCTCAACAGTGGCCCAACCCACAGCCCAAGCCAAGGCCTCCTTTTCGATTTGCTCCCGGAGTGCATCTCGGGCAGCCAAGCTGAGGCGCTTGCTGTCGTCCAACCCAGCCGCAAGCCAACCCATCCCTGCGGGACCTGGAATGACAGCCGCAGCGGTAACGGGGCCAGCCAGACAACCACGACCAGCCTCATCCACCCCCGCTTCCAATCGACCCTTCATCAAAAATTCCGAAAGCGACGCCGGTTTCATCGCTCGACCTTTGAATTGTCTTGCCATTCCATGCCGGAATCCTTGGCTGCCCGAACCAAGCAAGACCAGAGCAACTGAGCCGTCCTGTCCCAACTAAAATCATCTGCCCGGTCCTTGCCTTTTTCAATCAGGCTTTCCCGAAGCGCAGGCTCATCCTCCATTCGTTTCATCGCAATGGACACGGCCTCGGTATCGGAAGGGTCAACAGCCAAACCCGACCCCTGAGAAACTTCCGGCAATGACGTGCGGTCGCTGTGAATGGTGGGTGTCCCTGCAGAAAATGCCTCAATCAACGGGATGCCAAACCCTTCAAACCAGGGGATGAACACCAAGGCCCCTGAAGCCGCCAATACCGCTGCGAGGTCCAACTGTGGCAACCAGCCAGAACGGTGAACGTGCTTCGCTACATGCTCCGGGGCCGCCGCCAAAATGTCTTTGGCATTGAACCTCCGTCGGCGCCACATCGGCGTGCCCACCAAAAGCAAATCCCATGTTCCGCCCTTCTCTCGGTATGATTGAAATGCTTTTAAAAGGCCCTCCAAGTTCTTCCTTGGATGCTGCGTCCCCACGAAAACAAAAAAGGGCTGTCCCCCTGTCATCCGCCTGCGAATGGCCGCAGCCGCTTGTTTGGGATTGACCCCGAGCGGCTGATGATAGGCTGTTGCCGCTCCATTGTAAACCACATCGATGCGGTCCGCTGGGATGCTGTACCGTTCCGAAATGTCTTTCGCACTGAACTGACTCACCGTGGCCAATCGCACTGCCCGCTGCGCAGCATCTGGAAAACGCCAGCGGTAATGCTTTGAAACCGATGCGGGAAGCCACTCAGGGTGGTGCTCAAAATTCAAGTCATGCTGCACGGCCACTTGCGGAACACGTGTTTTACGACTTAGAAATCCATCGGGGGAGAGGAACAAATCAGCCTGGATCTTCTTGAGCAAACGTGGAATGCTTCGGTCCATCCACCAATTCACCAAGAACGGACGGCGGGCGGGCGGCCAAACCCAATGCACCGTGACGTTTTTGCCTGGGAAGAGGTCCGCGGGCGGGTTTCGGTCAAAAATGAGATGGAAGTCGTGTTCGGGATGCGCCGACACCATTCTTTGCACCGTTTCTAGCGTGAACCAACCGATTCCATCGAGCCTGCCAGGGACCACCAAACGGGTATTGATTGCAATCACAGCCATTGCAGCGAAACTAAGGTTGCCGACCCATGACAAAAAGAGCGCCTTTGCACAATCTTTGCACCCTGATTGAGGTTCTTTAGGCTGCATATTGCATTCCAAAGGTTCCTTCAACTCCAAAGCGATGAACAACTCCCAGGACCCCAACATGGAAGAGGCGCTGCTGCGCCGGATTTGGAACTGGCGTTGGCCCCTTATTTCTGCCGGAATCATGGGTGCCTTGGCCAGCGCGGTTGGCTCCTTTCTCATTGAGCCGGAATTCAAGTCATCCGTGGTTTTGTTTGCCCTCCCGCAACAGTCCATTGGCGCTCAATTTTACGAGTCAGAAAAGCGAGAAGACATTCTGGCGTATGGCGAGACAGAAGACGCTGAGCGCTTGCTGCAGATTTTAAACTCAGATCGAATTCGCAGACGAATCATCGAGAAGTACAACCTCTGGGACCACTTCAACATTGTCAAAGGTGAGCCCGGTGCCAATGCCAACATGGCCAAGATCTACGGAGGTAAAGTCGACGCTGCACTGACCCGTTATGGTTCGATTCAAATCAATGTGTTTGACACCGACCCTGTGATGGCCAAAGACATCGCCAACGACATTGCAAACCTCACAGACTCTGTCTCCAACCAACTCCGAAACAACCGAGCCAGTGAAGCATTTCGGTATGCCAAACAGTCCCTTTTGGGGCACCAAGAGGGCATTGCCAAAATGGAAGAAAGGCTTGCCGAACTTCGCAGCGAAGGGGTATACGATTACCCCGTTCAGATTGAGGGTCTCAATGACCAATACGCCACGGCGCTTGCCGAAGGATACACTTCTCGGGCGGCGTCCATTTTGGGGAAAATGGAACGGCTCTCTCCTTTTGCAAATGAGTTCAACAAAATCACCACCAAATTGGAAGACGCGTATGAACAGGAAGCCGTCTTGAAAAAGCGCTACGACCTCAACAAATTGGATTCGGAATCACAAATCCCCGCGGCCTTTGTGGTGGACCGTGCGGCTGTAGCCGACAAGAAAGCCCGACCCATTCGTTGGCTCATTACTGTGATGGGGGCCATTTCCGTGGCCCTTGCAGCCTTGGTCTTCTTCCTCTTCCGCGACGCGGTGAACTAATGTCCTTTTTGGACAGTAAAATCAAAGGGTCAAAGGCGTCCAACTCGGCCGTCCTCCCGGTGGTCATTGGCTACGCACTGTTGTTGGGTGCAGCCATTGCCTTTCAGGTTTACGCTTTGGCCGCTGTGCCGCTGATCATCGGCGTGGTGGCACTTTCTTTGGCGCGCCGAGATTGGCTCTTGCTCGGGCTCATCGCCACGGTGCCCCTGAGCATGAACTTGGAGGAATTGAAAATTGGCGGAGTGGGATTCTACCTCCCCACAGAACCCCTGCTTTTTGGTCTACTCTTGCTCTTTTTACTGGACCGGATTCGAGGAAAGCGGCTTGATTCCGACGTGGAATCTCACCCCATTACCCGGTGCATCCAAGTCATGTTCATCTGGTTGTTCATCACCACGTTGACCTCATCTGACCTGCTGGTTTCATTCAAATTCAGTGTGGCGCGCGCATGGTTTGTTGTGGGCTTTTTCTTTCTGTTGACACCCCTGGTCCAAACGACCAAAAAACAACAGAACGTCATTCTACTCTATGTCGTCCCCTTGCTTCTGGTCATTGGTTACACCGTCATTCGACATGCTGGATACGGGTTTGATAAGCAAGCGGGCCATTGGGTCATGGACCCGTTTTTCAAGGACCACACGAGCTACGGAGCCGTTTTGGCCATGTTCTGGTTTCCCGTTTTGGCGCTGCTCCTGAAACCGAACAGGCCGCCCTTGGTCAAGCTTGGATTGGCCACTGCCTTCTCGATTCTAACGCTTGGCTTGGTGCTGTCCTTCACCCGCGCCGCTTGGGTTTCTGTTGCGGCTGCAGCTGGCATTGGAGCACTGATGATGCTGGGTGTGCGCTTGCGAAACTTGGTCGCCGTCGCGGGAGTTGCCCTGGTCACCTTGGTTCTTGTTTGGGATCAACTGGTGATCACCTTGGAGCGAAACGACCAAGACTCATCCGACAACTTGACAGAACATGTGGAGTCCATTTCCAACGTGTCCAGCGACGCCTCCAATTTGGAACGAATCAACCGTTGGAGTTGCGCCTTGTCCATGTGGTCAGAAAAACCGGTTGTCGGATGGGGACCAGGCACATATCAATTTAATTACGCGCCATTCCAACGCTCGGAACACCGCACACTGATCTCGACAAACAATGCCGATCGCGGGAACTCGCACAGCGAATATTTGGGGCCTTTGGCGGAACAAGGTTTGCCCGGCTGCCTCATCATCTTGACACTCTTGTGGCTGACTTCCACCATGGGGTTCAGGACCTATCGCGCCTGGCGAAAGGTGGACCGATGGACATCCCTTTGGGCCATGTCGATCTATTTGGGCCTGCTCACATATTTCATACACGGCGTACTGAACAACTACCTCGATACCGACAAAGCGAGCGCCCCCTTTTGGGGCTTCCTGGCCATACTCGTGGCCCTGGACTTGAATGTCAGAAAAAGCGGGTCGTCAACAAAGCGGTATCATCAGCAGGATCTGCCGTCCCCCGATGGCGCTCCCAATCCACGATAATGGTCGTGTTCAGGGCTTCGACGCCCGACATCCGCTCTGACTCCACCAAATGTTGAAGCCGATGCTCTCCATACGGTTCTCCCCCTGTGTTTTCTTGTTCCACCAACCCGTCTGTGAAGCACACCAAGGTGCCACCTTGCTCCACCTGAAGGGAACCCTTCCCAACTTCTGGCAGCGCATCCAACATCCCCAAACCGGGACAGCCTTCGCCCAAGAAGACCCCCGGGCCTGACGAGGGAACAAACAAAGGAGGGTTGTGTCCGCAATTGACATACTCCATCATGCCCGTTGATGGATCTTGCAACGCGAAGAAGAAGGTGATAAAGCGCTCTCCTCGGGCACTGTTAAAAACCCGCCCATTGAGCGACCGCACCAAGACTTGCAAGTCAATGACGTCCTGCTCAATCAGCGCGTGCAAATGCGCTTGGAAATTGGACATCAAAAAGGCAGCGGGCATGCCCTTTCCACTCACGTCCGCAATGGCAATGGCCATTCGACCATCCGGCAATTTGACCGCGTCGTAATAATCTCCACCAACATGATGATGGGGGCGATAACGGGCTGCAAATTTCCGATGCTGGTCATCGGGGAGAACCCGAGGCAAAAGCATCGCTTGCATTTCTCCTGCCAAAGCCAACTCTCTCTCTAAACCTGCTGTCCGAATGCGATCGGCAGTCAACTCTCGATTGCGCAAGGCCACCACCAGTACGTTGGTGAGCGTGGTAATGAAGCGCACATGCCGAATGGAGGGGCTCATGCCTCGGCCTTCCTCTCGGTCACCCATGACCACATATGCAATCACATCTCCATCGTGCTCAACAGGGATGGCCAGATCAAACTCTACCTCGGCATCGCCACTGACGATGGCATGGGACTTCCCGCTCAACAGAGAACCTGGATCAGACAATGACGGCAATTCAGTGGGATATCCCCACTCTACCATGCATGCCCAAGCGGCAGACGCCTCCCGCCCCCGACAGAACAAGGCCAGCTTTCCCACCCCCATGGACAACAGAACCTCACGGAAACCATTGAATAGGGTGGCATTGGGGTCATTTCGGTTGATCGCCTGGGTCAAGGCGAGCAGAGCATCCGCCTGCTGACGCAGGCGTTCCAGCCTTTTCCGATTTCGGAGCTCGGCTGACATGTCTTGTTATTTTTTGACCCGCTCGGAATAATCCCCAGTGCGGGTATCCACTTTGATCCGGTCGCCAATGTTGATGAACAAAGGCACCCGCACTTCAGTGCCCGTGTCGATTGTTGCGGGCTTGAGGGTATTGGTTGCAGTGTCGCCTTTCACACCCGGTTCGGTGTAGGTGACCTCCGCCTCGATGTGACTGGGCAAACTGGCACTCAACGGACGCTCTTCTTCGGCGTGGAAGACGATGAGACACCGCATCTCATCCTGCAAGAATTGGGAGTTCTCAATCAGGTGCTTTTCGAGGATGATTTGCTCAAACGTTTCCGAATTCATGAAGTTGTACCCCATGTCATCCTCATACAAATAGGTGTATTCGCGGGTTTCCACACGGACAACATCAATTTTGGAACCGGTATTGAACGAATGCTCGATGATTTTACCGTTCTCTAAGTTTTTCAACTTGGTCCAAACGTTTCCCGCTCCACGCGCCGTCTTCTTATGAAGGAATTCCTGAATCTGATACAGGGCGCTTTGGTGTCGGATACAGAGTCCGTTTTTGATGTCAGATGTCGTTGCCATGATGGTGTTCGTTGGGCGAAACCAAACCTCCTCTTTCGATGAGCCTAAGTCTCGCACTGCAATATAGCCACGTCAACGCCGAGGCCGAGGCCATCAATCCAATCGGAATTCAACCCCGAAACCTTGAAGAGTCAAGGCTGAGCCTTGTTCATGTGTCTCCTGCTCGGCCATTTCCAATTTTCCGCGAATGCGCCATTGTCCAGTTCGGGACTGATATCGAAAAAACGCATGGCCGTTTCTTCTCCCAAAAGGCTGCGCTGGACGCTCATTCCATGCCGTGACGTAGCGCAAAGGTGCGTTCTCGTGACCCCATGCCTGCCCCACACCAAACGACCAGCGGGTGCCCTTGACGCCCCGATAAAACCAAGACATGGCCACCACACCTCCCTTGGCCTCTGCTTCCCCGGCCGCAACCGCATGCAACCGCCATCGGGCGGAAGGCCAACCACCGTCTTGGAATGACCAACGCAGTCGAACCGTCCACACAGACCTCAACTCCTCCTGCCATGCCTTCGACATGTCCAATTGGGTCGTGGCCCGAAAAGCGCCATTCTGCCAGCGCATTGCCCACCGGTGTTCGGGGAAATCACTCGGCTTCATTCCTTTTCGACATCGCCACCTCAGCCAGCCACTCCCGTTCTCATTCCATGCCACTCCAGACTGAAACAGCCACCCAACCCCATCTGCCTCATCTGGAACAGTCGCTTTCCATTCACCCGAATGCCACGCTGGGTGTTCGGGATGGTCTCTGGCCAACAATGCGTGCCATTCGAACGCGGGCGTCCACGACCGAAGAACGCTCGCCCTGAACGTCCATCCGGAAGCAAAGCCCGCCATTGCCCACCGCCAATTCCATCCGGACAATTGACCGCGGCCATTCAAACCAATTACCCCACGCCAGGAGCAATCAGATTCCGGCACCGCCCGAATGGCCCATTGAAGTGTTGCTCCACCGCCCCCCATCGCCCCCGTCCACCCTCTCCCCTCCGAAATCCGACCCATCACCCACCAATTCGGAGCAAACCCGCCCTTGGACCGCAAACCCAAATGCCGTTGCCAACCCACTCCATCGATTACCCCCCTCAATCGCGAGGCTGCAGGCACCAAACCCAAGGGCACCCGATGGCTGCCTTCCATGCCTCCGAGGTCATCAAAAGCACTGCTCACCCAAAGCACCAAACCCTGACCAAATCGCGGAGCCAAAGCCCCGGCTGCCAAACGGCCACGGTCCCGCACCCAAACCCGACTCATGCAATGCCCAAACCCCGCCGAAGCCGCCCCATCCAGTCTGACGCGCCAATGACCACCCCGCAGACCCCAGTGCTGAAAGTGAGCCCGCGCAGAAAGAACAGCACAATTCGGAGAGGACAACACCCCATCCAATCGGAATGAACCCCACGTTTTTTCGCGGGGGCTACCCGATTTCATGCCCATCTTCAATAGCGCCTGAAATGACGCTAAGTCCATTAAACACGGCAAAACTTCGCGTCCTCGTTCCTCCCCCAATTGCAACAAAATTCGCTGCTGGGTGACCCCATTCACCTGTCCCATGTCTGCCAGAACGGCAATCTCTTCTGGGGACACACATTCTGCTTCCTGGGCTTCAATCAACCACAACGGCGCATCTTGTGTGGCGCTCAAAACTTGCCCGAAAGCGCACCCAACCCTCAAAAAAAAACCAACCAGAACTGCCGCCCTCATGGCGATGGCATTGATCCCGGTTCAAAGCGACTTAACCCCAACGCGTCGCCATGACGGCCCCATGCAACGCCCGCCCAAAGCAATCCTCCGCGCAAGATGCCAAGCAGCCAAATCCACCTTGGCCTGCCCACTGAAGCTGTTGGAGACCAACCCAACCAGAACCCAGCTGATCCAACGCCCAGTCTCCCTTCCTCTGCCGAAGCCGAGAGCAAGATTTCAGGCGGCATTCCCGGTGACCAATCCAACAACGTCCGGCCTTCGAGCCCCCTCCCAAGATCAACCAGCCGCGTCATCCGCCACCTCATCCGCAGTGGCATTTGAGCAGGTTGGAGAAAGGGAAGGCGAACCACGACTGAACCTTGTTTCTCCCAGATGGCCCCCAAATGCAAAAAACCAACACCCCATCGGGACACATCCAACCCACCCAGAACTGAACGCTCTGCCCCCATCTCAACGGACGTCATGCCACCAACAGTCCACATGTTTTCCGTGACCAGGTTCCCGTAAAATGCCGTTTTGCTCTGTCCACCCAAAATGCCGCCACCTCCAATGCGCCAGCTCCACTCAAAAACCCCAGGCTCCGCTGCACGAAACGCTGTGCTCCAGTCCAAGGGAGAATGGACCTCTTGACCCAACACCAATGCGCCGTGGAGAACCCCGAAAAACAGACTAAAAAACAAAGGACAGAAAGCCGGCCGCCTCGAATGAATGCCACTCGAAGGGCCGACCTCTGCACCCTGACTGGGGCTGAACGTGCATGCGAAAAGCAGGGAAGGCACAGGGCGAATCTGCAGCATTGCCCTCGAATTTCGACCGGGGTTTCACCGTTGTGCGTCCGGACTTCGTCACCGTCCTGCTGAGGCCTATCTTCGCGCTCCCCTGCGGGCGTGGTGGAATTGGTAGACACGCCAGATTTAGGATCTGGTGCCGCAAGGTGTGGGGGTTCGAGCCCCTCCGCCCGCACATAAGTTTTGAGTACGACACAACGACATGGAGATCACCCAGGAAACCATTGACGCCCTGAATGGCGTTTTGACTGTCAAAGTCCACCCAGAGGACTACAAAGAGAGGGTAGACGGCATCCTAGAAGATTACCGAAAGCAGGTGAAAATGCCCGGATTCCGGGAGGGGAAAGTCCCCATCCAATTGGTGCGTAAACAATATGGAAAAGCCGTTCTGGCCGACGAGTTAAACAAGCTCCTCAGCGAGAAAATGGACGGCTACATCCGGGAGCAGAAACTGCGTCTTTTGGGTCAACCCATCCCCGCAGAAGAAGGGGATTCTGACGGCAACTGGGACAAACCCGACATCTTTACGTTTCGGTACGACATCGGATTGAGCCCCAAAGTGGACATCAAATTCGGTTGGTTTACCAAATTCGTTCACCACAAGGTTCGCATTGATGATGACCTCATCAACGATCAGATCGAAGACCTTCGCCGCCGCTACGGCAAGATGTCCGACCGCACAGAGGTAGAAGAAAACTGCCTAATGGTCGGTGAGTTTGTGGAACTCGAGTCTGACGGAAAAGAAGTCAAAGCGGGCGGTGTGATGCACGAAGGCACCATCAGCATGGACTCGGTCAAAGACAAGAAGACCAACAAAGCGCTCATGGGGCAATCCCAAGGTGCCGAAGTGGTGGTCAAGCCGAGTGACGTCAGCCGTGACAGCGATGATTTGGCGCGGATGCTCGGAATCGAAGCAAAAGCGGCTGAAGATTTCAAAAGCCCCCTTCGGTTTACCATCAAAGAAGTCCGACACATCGAACCTGCTGAACTCGGAGAAGAGTTATACGACAAGCTGTTTGGCGAAGATGCTGTGACTGACGAGGAAGGTTTTCGAGAAAAAGTCAAAGAAGATTTGCAGCGCATTTTTGACCGCGATGGTGACCGTGTATTCCAACGAAAATTCGTGGAAGAAGTGGTCGACAAACTCGACCCCCCTCTTCCAGAAGAATTCTTGAAGCGCTGGATTCGCGTGGCCAACGACAAGCCCATCACGGCGGAAGAAATTGAGGCCGAATTCTCTGAATATGCCAAAGGCATCAAGTGGCAGGTCATTCAAAACCACATCATTGATGAGCACAAAGTCAATGTAGAAGGGGAAGAAATCAAGGCCGAAGCTGGAAATGCCATCAAGGCTCAATATTCCCAATACGGCATCCCTTTGAATGCAGAGCAGCTAGACCCTATGGTCACCCAAATGCTCACGGATCAAAAGGAAGTTCGTCGGATTGCCGAGTCGATTTATGAGCGGAAAGCCATCGACAAGCTCCGGGAACTTGCCAAAATCAAGGAAAAAGAGATTTCCCACGAAGGGTGGATGGAAATCGTTCGTTCCCTCTAAAAATTCACTGCGGCTCAATCCATGGGTCGGATTAACTTTCAACACTCATGATGACCACTCGCAAGGAATTCCTGAAGTACGCTGTCCAGGACCGCGGCTTCACCAGCCACCACGTTGAAGATTACATTTCTGCCGTGCACGGACCGGAGAACATGACCCGGACTGTGATTGAGGAGAGGCAAATGCCTTTCCGTGAAGTTGATGTCTTTTCGCGCTTGATGGCCGACCGCATCATCTTTCTGGGCACTGGGGTTGACGACTACATCGCCAACATCATTCAGGCTCAGATGCTCTTCCTCGAGTCCACGGACCCGACCAAGGACATTCAGATTTACATTAACTCACCAGGGGGAAGTGTGTATGCCGGTTTGGGCATCTACGATACCATGCAGTACATCCGCCCCGATGTGGCCACCATCTGCACCGGAATGGCCGCTTCAATGGGTGCCGTGCTTCTCTGTGCTGGTGCCGCAGGCAAGCGGACTGGCCTCAAGCACAGCCGCACCATGATTCACCAGCCTTTGGGCGGTGCGCGTGGGCAGGCCAGCGACATTGAAATCACGGCACGTGAAATCAGCAAGCTCAAAGAAGAACTCTACAAGATCATTGCCCACCACAGTGGTCAAGACTACAAGAAAGTCTGGGAAGACAGCGACAGAGACTATTGGATGATTGCCAAAGAAGCCAAGGCTTATGGCATGATCGACGAAGTGCTGGAGCGCAAGCAGGACTGATTCAGGATGGCAGAACGTGAAGTCAATTGCTCGTTCTGCGGGCGAAAGAAATCGGAAGTTGACATCCTCATTGCTGGGGTGACAGGACACATTTGTGACCATTGCATCGAGCAAGCTGAGACCATTGTCAAGGAGGAGCGCAACACCAGCGATGACGACGGATTCGACACCAGCTTGAAGCTGGATCGCCCATCGGACATTAAGCGCTTTTTGGACGATTATGTGATTGGACAAGAGTTGGCCAAACGCACGCTCAGTGTCGCCGTTTACAACCACTACAAACGCTTGGCCCACCCTGCAAAGGAAGGCGAAGTTGAAATCGAAAAGTCCAACATCGTCCTTGTTGGAGAAACAGGAACGGGCAAGACGCTGCTGGCCAGAAGCATCGCCCGCATGCTCAAGGTGCCGTTTTGCATTGCCGACGCCACCATCCTGACTGAGGCGGGGTATGTGGGTGAAGATGTAGAGAGCGTATTGTCCCGGCTGCTTCAATCTGCGGATTACGATGTCTCCAAAGCCCAACGCGGCATTGTTTTCATCGACGAGATCGACAAAATTGCCCGGAAGAGCGACAACCCCTCCATCACCCGAGACGTGAGTGGAGAGGGGGTCCAACAAGCGTTGCTCAAACTGCTTGAAGGGGCCGAAGTCAATGTCCCACCGCAAGGAGGACGAAAGCACCCCGAGCAAAAAATGATATCGTTGGACACGCGCAACATCTTGTTTGTTTGTGGCGGGGCGTTCAATGGGATCGAGCAGCACATCGAAAGGCGAATTGCAACATCGAGCATTGGCTTCACCACCGGTGAAGACGATCGCCCTGAGCTTCTTCTGTCTGCCATTGCCCCGTCGGACTTGCGCAGTTTTGGACTGATTCCTGAGTTGATTGGCCGCTTTCCTGTGTTGACTCACCTCGACCCACTCGACCCTTCTGCACTCCGGCGGATTTTGACCGAACCAAAGAACGCATTGATCAAACAGTATCAGCGCCTCTTTGAACTCGATGGCATCGACCTCAAATTCGATGCTGGCGCACTTGATTTTATCGTGGAAAAAGCAGTCGAGTGTAAGCTCGGGGCTCGGGGTTTGCGCAGCATTTGTGAGGCCGTTCTCGGAGACGCCATGTTCGAGATGCCAGGCAAAGAAGGTGTAGATGAACTGCGCATCACCGAAGCGTATGCGAAAGAGCGTTTCGACGCCGGTGACCAAGGCCGATTGAAAGTCGCCTCCTGAACCCATGGCTGGGGCCAAGGGGAAATCGAAAACCACAAAAGGGGCCAAAGAGACGCCCCTCATGGCGCAGTACAACCGCGTGAAGGGCCAACACCCGGATGCCCTTCTCTTGTTTCGTGTAGGCGACTTTTACGAGACGTTTGGGCAGGACGCGGTGACCGCTTCTAAAGTGCTCAACATTGTACTGACGGCCCGGAAAAATGGTGCAGCGGCAGAGGTTGAACTTGCTGGATTTCCTCACCACGCCTTAGAAAACTACTTGCCCAAGCTGGTGAGGGCAGGTCATCGCGTTGCCGTCTGCGACCAACTGGAAGACCCCAAGACCACCAAGACCATTGTCAAACGCGGCGTCACCGAAATGGTCACACCCGGGGTTGCCCTCAACGATCAAGTGTTAGAGTCCCGCGAGAACAATTGGTTGGCGGCCGTTCATGTTGTCGAAGAGGGCCGAGGTCAAGCCAAGCGCCTTCGTGCCGGGGTGGCGTTCCTCGACATCTCCACTGGAGAGTTTCTCGCCGCCGAAGGCGCACCAGACGACATTGCTCCCCTACTGAGGACCTTCCGTCCAAAAGAGACCTTGCATTTGCGTCACGCGGAACCCGAATCTCTCAATTTGACGGGATACCGTTTCCCTTTAGACGATTGGGTGTGGCAACCTGACTTCGCCATAGAAACTTTGGAACGGCACTTTGGGACCAAAGGGCTCAAAGGTTTCGGTCTTCAGGGGCATCCCCTGGCAGTCGTCGCTGCTGGAGCAGCGCTCCATTATGTGGGCAGTACCAAACACGACCGTTTGGCCCACATTGCTTCTCTGGGACGCGTAGAATGGGGCAAGAGTGTCGCCATGGATGGATTCACCATCCGCAACCTCGAACTGCTGATTCCCACCCACCCAGAGGGAACGGCACTGGTCGACATCCTGGACCGTTCCGCCACACCCATGGGTGCCCGAATGCTTCGGCGCTGGATCGCCCAACCGCTTTGCGATGCCGATGGCATTGCACGGCGACATGAGGCCGTGGCCGCGTTCTTGGCTCAGCCCGAAATGCGGTCGGACTTGATCGCCGAGCTTAGCCGAATTGGGGACCTCGAGAGGCTGTTGGCCAAGGCCGCTGCCGTTCGCATCTCTCCAGCCGAACTGGATCGCCTCAGGCGGGCCTTGACCGCAGTTGAAGCCTTGAGGCTCATGGTGGACAGTTCGGACGACCCCATCATCGGCCGTTGGGCTGGGCGACTCGACCCTGCCGATGAGGCATTGGCGAGATTACGCAGTGACCTTACTGAAGACCCTCCCGGTGTCTTGGGCAAGGGTGCCAGCATCGCCAGCGGCGTGGTCGCCGAGTTGGATGGTCTAAGGGACCTGAGAGACAATGGCAAGGCCAAGCTCGAAGGCATTCGAATCCGAGAGGCCGAGGCCACAGGAATCACCACCTTAAAAATCGCATTCAACCATGTCTTTGGCTACTATCTCGAAGTGCGTCATGCACACAAGGACAAGGTGCCAGAAACGTGGATCCGCAAGCAAACGCTGACCCAAGCAGAGCGGTACATCACCCCAGAACTCAAAGACCTTGAAAGCCGAATCCTAGACGCGGAGGAGCGGCTCGACGTGGTGGAGCGGGAGGCCTATGCCATCTTGGTCAAGGGCCTTCATCCTTACCTGCCACTGCTTCAATCTACTGCAAGGGCAGTTGCAGGGCTCGATTTGCTCCTGGGTTTTGCTGAGCTTGCGGAGGACAACGGATACACCCGACCCACGATTGTGGAAGGGCATGCGTTGGAAATTGTAGGAGGAAGGCACCCTGTCATTGAGCGGTGCTTACCCGAAGGAGAATCCTATGTTGCAAATGACGTTGCACTGGACCGTGATCATCAGCAGATTCTCATGATCACCGGCCCCAACATGTCGGGAAAGAGTGCCTTGCTTCGCCAAACCGCCTTGATTGCCTTGATGGCACAGATGGGCAGCTTTGTCCCTGCACGTTCGGTCAGAATGGGCCTGGTCGACAAAGTATTTACCCGTGTTGGCGCATCCGACAACTTGAGTGCAGGAGAGTCCACGTTCATGGTGGAAATGAACGAGACCGCCTCCATCCTTCACAATCTGTCGGACCGGTCTTTGGTCCTCCTCGATGAGATTGGACGAGGAACCAGCACCTACGATGGCATTTCCATCGCGTGGGCGATTGCCGAATTCTTGCACGAGCACCCCAAATGCCGCGCAAAAACACTGTTTGCAACGCACTACCACGAACTGAACCGAATGGCCGATCGGTTTTCCCGCATCCACAATGCCAACGTCAGTGTGCGGCAGCAAGATGGAAAAGTGGTGTTCTTGCGAAAGCTCATCCCCGGGGGAAGCGAACACAGCTTTGGCATCCACGTGGCCAAGCTTGCAGGCATGCCTCCCGCTTTGGTAAGACGTGCAGAAGAAGTGCTTGTGGGCCTTGAATCAGAGGGTGGTGGGAGAACTGAACCGCCAAAATCAGACGCCGTGATGCAAGAAGACGGCCTGCAAATGAGCTTCTTTCAGCTCGATGACCCCGTGCTACAGAACATCAAAGAAGATCTGCTTGGAATGGACATCGACCAATTGACCCCTGTTGAGGCCCTTCTCAAGCTTCACGAGATTCGAAAAAGGGTCGGCGGCTAAGCTTCAATCGTAAGCGGCAAGAAGCAAGTTGAGGTCCTTGTAAGGCCAGCCAAAGGCATCGGCCAAATCGTGATTCACCACATTCCCTCTGAAGAGGTAGAGGCCACTGCGAATCATGGGGCTGTTGCCCACACCTGACTCGATTCCGCCATCTTCCCCCACCTGCTTAAGCAACGGGCCCAAGAGGTTGGCCAAGGCCAAACTTGCTGTTCGTGGGACCCGACTGGGGATATTGGCTACACCATAGTGGGTCACCCCATGGTCAATGAACACAGGGTCCTGATGATGGGTGAGCCGGCTGGTCTCAAAACAGCCACCGGAATCAATGCTCACATCCACAATGACCGACCCGTCGCGCATGTCGCGCACCATGTCTTCGCTTACAATCATCGGGGTCCGTCCGTGATGGGGCCGCACTGCCCCGATGGCCACATTGGCTGCCGCCAAGGACTCTTTGAGGACTTTTGGGTGCAGTGTGCTGGTCCACAATCGGCCCCCAATTTCTCCTCGCAGGCGACGCAAACGATAAGGACTCGCATCGAATACGCGCACAGACGCACCCAACCCTATGGCCGCTCGTGCTGCAAACTCTCCAACTGTGCCCGCTCCGATGATGACCACCTCAGAGGGCGCCACACCGGTCATGCCACCCATCATGGTGCCATCCCCAAACTTTGGATGGGCCAAAAATTCCGCGGCCACAAGGATGCTCGTTGTTCCCGCAATCTCTCCCATGGCGCGCACCAAAGGAAAAATCCCAGTGCGATCTTGCATGAAATCCCACGCCACCGCCGTGATCTTGCGGTCCATCATTTTCTCGATGGTCCGCTCTGGGTGGGTGGCCAATTGCAGCCCACTGAAAATGGTCTGTCTGTCCCGCATAAATTCCAACTCGGACTCTTGCGGGGGTGCCACCTTTAGAATGATGTCGTTGTCGTAAACCGTCGCGGCGTCAGGTGCAATCCTTGCGCCTGCTTCACTGTAATCTGCATCGGTGAATTGAGCCCTAACTCCCGCTCCGGTTTCCACCACAACTTCGTGGCCGTGGGCGACCAAAAGGCCGACCGCATCAGGGTCCAACGCCACGCGTCTTTCCTGCAATACCATTTCTTTTGGGATGCCAATGCGCAAGCTCTGTTCGCCACTGGGAATGGCCAACTGCTGCTCTTGTGGCGAAAGTGCGGCTTGAAAAGCCAAACTTCGAATGCGTTCCTTGGTTTCCACGGATGTTGAGGTTAAGGTCTAGACAGGAAATTTAATCGGAATCTCGCTGCCACAATGCCGCCATTCTCTTTCCATCTGGCAATTTCTCAATTCTGAGCAGCAATGCGGTCTGCGGGAAGTGGTCGGCCGCTTTCTCTGGCCATTCTACGAAGGTCAATGCGTCCTCATCTTCCATCAATTCATCCCACCCGAGGTCCAAAAGCTCATCAGAATGACGAATGCGATACAAATCAAGGTGACGAATGACTCGGCGTTCATCGCCTGAAATGGGATAAGATTGGCACAATGCAAACGTGGGACTGGATGCCGCGTCCTCCGCCTTAAAATGACGGGCCAAAGCGGCAACGAGTGTGGTCTTCCCCGTCCCCATCGGGGCCTGAAGCGCAATTACTTGACCCCACGTCAGTCGCCCGGCCAATTCAGCCGCCGCCATCGCGATATCGTTCATCCCATAGGATCCTGACCGCCAAAGACAACTCAACCCCAATGCGCTCATCTCGGACTCAAATGAACGAGGGGGACCAACATCTCTTCCATTGAGATGCCACCGTGCTGAAATGTCCCGTCCAAATACCGGACAAACCGATTGAAGTTGTTCGGGTAGACCATGAAGTCCCGCTCCTTGGCAAAAATGTAGCGGCTAGAAAGGTTGGCTTTTGGCAAGCCAAAGGACAATGGATTGTCCACCACGAAAACGGAATCGTCATGACGCAGGTTGCGCCCCGTTTTGTACCGTGGATTGTCGGTGACTTCCTTTTCTCCTTGCACCTTCACTGGGTCTGCAACTTGCACCGTGCCGTGGTCTGTGGTCAAGATGAGCTCGAAGCCTTCCTCTGCCGCGCGTTCGAGCAATTCCCTCAGGGGACTGTGCTCAAACCAACTCATGGTCAACGACCGATAAGCGGCTTCATCCTCAGCCAGTTCCTTGATGATCTCGCTTTCGGTTCTGGCGTGGCTCAGCATGTCCACAAAATTGAACACCACTGCAGTGAAGTCTCTGTCTCGGATCCGGTGGAAATCCTCCAACAATTTTCGCCCTGCAGTGACATCGGTGATTTTGTGGTATCCCCAACTGCCCTTGAATCCCCAACGCTCCAATTGTGCGCCCAACAATTCTGACTCGTGGGCATTCTTAGATCCTTGTTCATGCTCGCCCTTCCACCATTGTGGATGCTCTTCTGCGATTCTGGCGGGTGTCATCCCAGCAAACATGGCATTTCGGGCATATTGAGTGGCCGTGGGCAGGTAGCTCCAATGCATCTGCTCCGATTGCACCTGCCAGTGCTCGGAAAGCAAAGGACCCAGCGTGCGCCATTGGTCATAACGGAAATTGTCAATCACCACCAATAACGTTTTGCGCCCCTCATCCAGCAGTGGCTTCACAGCCTCCTTCAGCACTTGGGGTGCAAGAAGTGGATCTTCAGATCCCCTGCACCGGTCCAAGTCCGCCAGCCAACCGCCGTAATTGTCGGTCACAAAACGGGCGAATTGACGACCTGCATCTTGTTTTTGCATCCGCAAGACCTCCGCCATGCCTGTGTCGCCAGAAGCCGCAAGCTCAAGATCCCAATGCACCAATCGCTTGTGAATGTCCTCCCAATCTTCCCGATTGAGACGGTCCATGAGCCGCATCGCCAACTCACGGAACTCGCGCTGGTAGTCGCTCATCGCCTTTTCTCCAACCAATCGTTTTTCGTCCAAAATCTTCTTGAGCGAAAGCAAAATCTGATTGGGATTCAAAGGCTTGATCAGATAATCCGCCATTTTAGATCCAATGGCTTCCTCCATAATGTGCTCTTCCTCACTCTTGGTGATCATCACGCAAGGCAAGTGTGGCCTGCGCGATTTGATGCGATGCAAGGTTTCCAAGCCCGTGAGGCCTGGCATGTTTTCGTCGAGGAAAATCACGTCTACAATGCGATCTTCCTCAAGTGCATCAAGAAGAGAAGCTCCATCGGTAAAGCCCGTGACTTCGTAACCTTTCCTCTCTAAAAACAAGATGTGGGGCTTAAGCAGGTCGATTTCATCGTCCGCCCAAAGGATGTGGGGAGTGCGCGTCATGGTTCCTTCAATGGCAATTCGTCGCAATTATTTTGCAAAGAGGCCGCAAGTGCAAAGAAACGCGTGAAATTTCGGGCATGGCCGCCCGACCCAAGCTGCTGAACGACCCCGTATACGGCTTCGTTCAACTCCGCCACGCCGACTTCACGGATATCATGGATCATCCGTGGGTTCAGCGACTCCGTAGAATCAGCCAGCTCGGCATGAGCCACCTGGTTTATCCAGGCGCAGTGCACAACCGTTTTCACCATGCTGTTGGCGCCTTGCACCTGATGCAAGAGGCCCTGGACTCTCTTCGCGAGAAAGGCATCGTCATCACCGAGGAGGAGTACAGAGGCGCATGTTTCGCCATTTTGCTTCACGATGTTGGCCACGGGCCCTTCAGTCACGCCTTGGAACACACCCTTGTCCGAGGCGTTCACCATGAGGAAATCAGCACGCTGATCATGACCCGACTCAACGAAGAGTTCAATGGGAAGCTCGATACGGCCATTGAAATCTTCAATGACCACCACCCCAAAGGCTTCTTGCATGACCTCGTTTCCAGTCAACTCGACATGGATCGGATGGACTACTTGAGGAGGGACAGCTTTTTCACCGGTGTAAACGAAGGGCAAATCAGTTCTGAACGCATCATTCGGATGCTGAATGTTCACGAAGGCAGGCTCGTGGTCGAGGAAAAAGGAATCTACTCAATCGAAAAATTCATCATCTCTCGTCGGCTCATGTATTGGCAAGTCTACCTGCACAAGACGGTCTTGGCAGCAGAATGGATGATGATGGGCATCCTTGAACGGGCGCGCGACTTGGTGCATGAAGGCCACGATGTGTGGACCACTCCCGCCATTCGCCCCTTCCTTGAGCAAGACCTAGACCGTGCCAGATTCATGGCTGACCCCGAGGTGCTCGCTGCGTTTTGCGCCCTCGATGACAATGACGTCATGTGTTGCATCAAGGCTTGGCAAAGCCATCCGGATGCAGTGCTGTCCGACTTGAGCCAAAGAATGACGGACCGCAGGTTGTTCAAAATTGAGCTTCGCGATGCGCCGTTCAATCAAGACGACATTGCCGAGCGCATTGCATCCGTAGAGCAAATGATGGCGTTGAGTACGGAAGACGCGGCTTGTTTCGTCCTGCACGACCGCATAGACAACCGGGCATATTCCACAGCGTCAAATGGCATCGGCATGCTGTTCAAAGATGGAACCATAAGGGATGCAGCATCTGCATCTGACCACTTGAACTTGAGCACTTTGAGCGTGCCGGTGGAGCGGCATTTCCTGGCTTACCCCAAGGAATTGCCGCCCCGACCAACCGCTGTTAAAGGGTGAGCTCTTTCCCTTCAGAATCGTAGACGTGGTGCTCCAACAATTCCATGGAATCGTTGCTGTCTACTGTGATTTTCATGCCAAAGGTTTTCTTCCAACGCTTGAGCATGTTGTCCCAAAACCCATTGGTGATGTACGCCTCGACCATCGGGTGAATGAGCATGGTGACCGATCCCAAGCCGCGATCTGCGGCTGTTTTCAGTGCATCTTCAATCCGATCTGTAATCAGAATGCTCGCCTCCACTTTGCCTGTGCCATTGCATGAAGGGCACTGCTCTGCAGTTTTGATGTCGGTGACTTCACGAACACGTTGGCGGGTAATTTCAACAACCCCGAAACGACTAGGCGACAACACATTGTGCTTGGCCTTGTCGGGCTTCATAGAACTGCGCAGTGACTCTGTCAACTTGCGTCGATTCGCCACATCACCCATGTCAATGAAGTCCACGCAGATGATGCCTCCCATGTCGCGCAGGCGCAACAAACGGGCGATTTCATCTGAGCATTCTAAGTTGGTTGCGACCGCATTCTCTTCCTGAGAAGTGGCCCCTGCTTTCCTGCCTCCAGAGTTCACGTCGATGACGTGCATGGCCTCCGTGTGCTCAACAATGAGGTAAGCTCCGCTTCTGAGGTTGACCTGACGACCAAAACTGGCCTTGATCATCCTGTGCACGCCACGGTCGTCAAACACATCTTTTGCCTTGGACTCCTTTACGATGTCCACCTTGTCCGGAGCATTGACTGTCAGGTACTCGCGCACCTCAGCCGCCACTTCTGGATCGTTTACCAAGATCTGGGAGAAGTTGGGATTCAACAAGTCTCTGAGCAAAGAGCTCGTCTTGTTGATTTCACCCAAAACCCGCTGCCTCGGCTTCGCATTGCGCAGATTGGCATGGAGCTCCTTCCAACGGTTGGTGAGCTCTTCCAAATCTGAGTGCAAATCTGCCGCCCCTTTTTCTTGGGCCACCGTGCGAACGATGATTCCGCAATTTTCTGGACGGATACTTTGTAGCAACACGCGCAAGCGTTTCCGCTCGCTCTCCTTGTTGATCCTTTGGCTGATGCTGATCTTGTTAGAGAACGGCACCAAGACAAGGTATCGACCTGCCATGGTAATCTCAGCCGTCAAACGCGGCCCTTTGGTGGAGATGGCCTCCTTGGCAACCTGAACGACGACGGTCTGACTGGCAGACACAACATCCTTCATGTTGCCCTTTTTTTCGATGTCCGACTCCAACTTGAAGTTGGTGAGGTCGGAGCTCGCTTGGGTTCCTTTGATGGAACGTTGGGCGTAGTTTTTAGAACTGCGGTATTGCGGGCCCAAATCCAGATAGTGAAGGAAGGCATCTTTTGGATGACCTATGTCCACAAATCCAGCATTTAGGCTGGGCAACACCTTTTTGACCCGGCCGAGGTAAATGTCCCCAACCGCATATTCCTGGTTGCCTTTGTCTTCGTGAAGCTCGACCAATTGGCCGTCTTCTAACATGGCAATACGCAACCCGGAGCTGGTCTTATTGATGACCAATTCGATGTTCACGCGTTAAGAAATTATGACTGTATTGACGGCACATTTGCCGCAAACAAGTCTATAAATATCACTTCTTCTTCTTGTGACGATTCTTACGTAAACGCTTCTTCTTCTTGTGCACGGCCATCTTATGACGCTTGCGCTTCTTTCCACTTGGCATGGTCGGAGAATTTATGAGTTCTGAATCAGGATGTCTATCCGTTGACGGACGGCCTGTTCAATGATGGTATCCGGGGAAAGGGGGAGAAAACGTTGGTAGCCAGCGAGTGCCAAGCCCGGATTTCCGAGGCGCTCGTGGCATTGTGCCTGGAAAAACCAAGCGTTGTGAGCTGTACTGTCAACCAGCACAGCCCGTTCAAAATGAATCAAGGCGTCAGCAGCGTTTCCTCCGTCCAATTCCAGCATGCCCAATTGAACCAATGGTTCTGCGCGATCTGGGGCCAATTCAATGGCTTGGACAAAGCGCTCTTTGGCCTTGTCGATTTGTCCTGATTGAATGCTAAACCGTCCCAATTCGATGACGGCATCCACATTTGGCGGATCTCCTTCGGCCAAAGCCTTGAGTGCGAGAATGCCCTCCATGGGATTGGCTCCTCTCACCTTTTCCACAGCAGAAAGAACCGGATCCGCTGGGGTCGCTTCTTCTAAAGTGGTCGGAATATCCTCTTTTGCTAGGCCTGCAGGTTGTCTCGGAATGACTTGCCAAACGAGCACAACCAAAACGACGCACAAACCTCCTATGATGAAGGGCGTGATCGATCGGTTCTGTGCGTTCTCAGTCATTCTTGGAGGTCACTTTGCAGCCACCTTGGTCTTCACATTCTCCATAAAGCTCTTGGCGGGCTTAAAGGAGGGAATGTTGTGTGCAGGAATTTCGATGGTCTTGTTCTTCAAAATGTCGCGGCCCGTTTTCTTGGCGCGTCTTTTGACGACAAAACTTCCGAATCCACGGAGATAGACATTGTGTCCACTCTCCAAGGAATCGCGTACCGATTCCATAAACGCCTCGACTGTTGCTTGAACGTCCTGACGCTCAATGCCTGTCTTATCTGAAATGCGGCTCACGAGGTCCGCCTTCGTCATCTTCTTTTCACTCACTTTGCAAATGCTTTGAACCCAACGGGTTGTATTCCTGTGGTCAATGGGCCGGCAAAAATAGCACATCTCCCCCACTCAACCTTATCATGGCAAACCATTCGCAAATTCGGGACATGAATGGCCCCCACCCTTTCACTGTCAAACTGCTGTCTTGGTACGAGAATCACGCGCGTGATTTGCCATGGCGTGCCCACCCAGAACCCTACGCAACGTGGCTTTCCGAGGTCATACTCCAACAGACTCGGGTCGACACAGGAACCGCCTATTGGCATCGATTCTTAAACGCTTTCCCCAATGTTAAAGTCCTCGCATCGGCGAATTCCGAGGATGTCATGGCCCAATGGAAGGGATTGGGCTATTACAGCCGAGCTCGGAATTTGCACGCAGCAGCCAAGGCCATTGTCCATGACCTCGACGGTCAACTTCCCGAAACGGCTGAGGGCTGGAAGCGCCTCCCAGGCATAGGACCGTATACCGCTGCCGCCATTGCGAGCATCTGTCATCAAGAAGCTGTCCCCGTGATCGATGGGAACGTTCAACGCGTTTTGTCCCGGTTGTTTAACATCGACCAACCTGTAGACAGAAAATCGGGACGCGTCGCCATTGAAGCGGCTGCCGATGCGCTTGTTTCCAGCCAAAACCCCGGAATCTCCAATCAAGCCTGGATGGAACTGGGGGCCTTGGTCTGCAAGCCTAAAAATCCGAATTGCGGGCAATGTCCGCTGCACTCAGAATGCCTTTCTCGCGCAGAAGGGACCACACGAGATAGGCCCGTCAAACAACCTAAAAAACGCCCAAAGGACGTGGTGGTCAATTTTGACGTCAAACGCCGAAAAATTGGCTCCGGGCCTCTTGAGTGGTGGATCGAAAGGCGGCCTCAAAAAGGAATCTGGGGCGGACTGGAGTCCTTTCCGCTTGTGATGACAGAAACAACAACGCCCCCCCCTCAGGAAGATGCGATGTGGGGACCCGTGCTGCACATCCTCACCCACATGCGCATGAATGCGTGGTTTCATTTTTCTGAAATTCAAACCAGCCACGACGCAGGAGGGGAAGAAACCGAAGGGCTTTGGGTTGCTGTAACGGACAGCCATCGCACTTGGCCACGCCTGATTGACAAGGTTCTGATGGACCTACAGAATCAAGCTGTGAAGAATTGAGGACTTTTCACCCTTTCGAGCCACCAGAGCTTCGGTACTTTGCACCTCATGTCTGGCCTGAACAAAGTCATGCTCATTGGTCGCCTCGGGCGGGATCCTGAAACCCGATGGTTTGATGGAGGAAAAGCGATGTCCAAGCTTTCGCTGGCCACTTCGGAAATCTACCAAGACCAAGAAGGCAAGCCACACGAGCGAACGGAGTGGCACACGGTCGTCCTGTGGAGAGAGTTGGCAGAACTCGCCGATGAACATCTTCGCAAAGGGGACCGGGTATTCGTTGAGGGCCGCCTCAAATCCAGAACATGGATCGATGACCACGGGGGCCAGCATCGCATCACTGAGGTCATAGGAGACCGAATGGATCGGCTCGGTCAAGAGGAAGAATCGGCGAGGCCAGACCGAAATCAGGGCAATCCTGCCCCGCGAGGCCCGCACCCGATTGACACATCTACCATCCCACTCTGAGCATGGCAGATCTTTCCGACGGATTGGCTTGGTTTGTAGCCCTGGCTTCCCTTTTGCTCTTGACCGTCAGCGCTTTTGTCTCGGGCAGTGAAATTGCCTTCTTCTCCTTGGATCCTTCTCAGCGAAGCACCCTGTCGGATGCAGAAGATGCCCCATCGAAAACCGTACTGGCTCTTCTTTCGACCCCGGATGAAGCGAAAGGCCCTCGCCGATTGTTGGCCACCATACTGGTGCTCAACAACGCGGTCAACATCCTCATCATACTGCTGTCCACAGTGCTGATGAAGCACTGGTTGCCGGCACTACCTGCTGCACTGGCCACCCTACTTCAAGTGTTTGGGGTTACGTTCTTCATTGTGCTTTTTGGAGAAGTTCTGCCCAAAGTTTACGCCAACAGAAACCCCCTTTCTTTGGCCAGAAAAATGGCCAAACCACTCCGGTTAGCCCAGCAATTGCTCCGACCCATTTGGCAACCCATGAATGCCTTGGCCGGCATCCTCACTCGGCGGGCAGAATCTGCGCCACCCGAATTGTCGGTGTCCGACTTGGAATACGCTGTCAACATTACGGACTCTGCCGAACGAACAGATGAAGAGAATCGAATCCTGAGTGGAATCGTGAATTTCGGATCAAAGGATGTGAAGCAAATCATGACACCACGAACGGGTGTTACTGCGCTGCCTCACGAATTGAGTTGGGGCGACCTCAAAGGGCAATTGGCCGAGTGTGGATTTAGCCGAGTGCCCATTTTTCAAGACGGACTCGACCAAGTCAAAGGCATTCTGTACGTGAAAGACATCTTGCCACAACGCCATCAATCGGATTTTGACTGGAACTCGCTCTTGCGCCAGCCCTTCTTTGTCCCGGAGAACAGGATGATCGATGACCTGCTGCGCGACTTCCAGAGCATGAAGGTTCACTTGGCCATTGTCGTGGATGAGTACGGAGGAACAAGTGGCATCGTCACGCTAGAGGATGTGATTGAAGAAATTGTTGGGGACATTTCCGATGAGTTTGACGACGAGGACATTCTCTACTCTCGAATCAACGAAAACACCGTGGTATTTCAAGGCAAAACGGCCTTGATTGACGCCTATCGCATCTTGGGCATTGACGGCACCGAGTTTGAAGCAGAAAAAGGAGAGAGTGATACCCTAGGGGGCTTTTTGGTCGAACAGCTTGCGCGACTGCCGAAACCCAGCGAAAAGCTGGTTTTCCAAGGAATTGAAATCGTAGCCGAGGCGGTAGACCGCAGAAGGGTTCTTCAAGTCAAGGTAACGCTGTCCGAAGGAGAGGCCCCAAGTAAAGAAGAGAACAACGATCAAAAACGAGGTCTAAACTTCCGAAGTGGCGCGTCCATTCTCTTGGCCGCTGTTTTGAGTTTTGCCCTCGCCGGTTGTCTCGACAGCAATGTGGTTCCCAGGCCCAAAGGTTATTTTCGGATTGCCTTGCACGATACCGTGTACCGGAGCGTCGACCTCGATTGTCCGGTCCAGCTTGAATTGTCAAACGCTGCGCGACTTGAGCCCATTCGCAACTTTGCACCTGACAGCTGCTGGTTCAACATTGTCTACCCTTCCTACAAGGCCCGAATTCACTGCACCTATGCGGGCAACGTGAACCTCGACCCCGTCTTAAAAGACGCTTTCAGCTTGGCCTATGAACACGAAGTCAAGGCCGACGCCATCGAAATCGAAAGAACCGATCTAGACAACGGTGGCATGAACCTCACGTGGAACATTTTGGGTGACGCCGCAAGTCCATTGCAGTTCCTTTCCACAGATGGAAAGAACCAGTTTTTAAGGGGCGCACTTTATTTTGAGTTGCGGCCAAATTCAGACTCATTGGGGCCCGTGACGGCCCGCCTTGCGGCCGACGTTGACCATCTCGTTGCTCATTTGGACTGGGAATGAAATTGCTGCTCGACCCGGGTGGAACCCGCCTCAAATGGGCCTTGATCTCCGAGGCGAGAATTACAGAATTTGGCGGAGCCAATTGGCAAGGAGCCACCACCGCATTGGATGAAATGCTGTCTGACTTGCGCAAAAATGAACCCGCGCTTGAACTGTCGATTCACATCCTCAAACGGATCACACCACCCCATGCACAGTCCACTGGCTTCGACCATTGGATCGCCACTTGTAGAGAGGGACCTGTTCTGTTTTTCGACCCCTTACCTCTGGCGCCATTTTCGGTTGAATATGTAACCGGATCACCAGGTTCTGACCGCATCGCTGCCGCTGCCGCATGCCACCAACGTGACCCGGGAGGCAGCTTCATCATCATCGACGCGGGAACGTGTATCACCGTTGACTTGCTCTCTCCTGGCGCTTGGCGAGGGGGGGCTATTTTGCCCGGATTGAATCTGCAAGCCCAAGCCATGGCCAAAGCTGGCCTGCCTGTCTTGGCCCCCAATGATCAGGGCCAATGGCCTTTTCAGAAGGGGCCCAAAGGCGCGCTCGGCACAAGCACTCACGGTGCACTTGAAGCTGGAATTTCGTGGGCCACTTTAAAATCTGTGGAAGCCACTTCAGCCGCACTTCTCCAACTTGATCCTTGCGCTCAAGTCATTCTTACAGGAGGAGACGCGTTGCATTTTGATGGTTTGGGTGGATGGCGGACTTTCGCAGACCCCAACCTGGTCCTCTCCGGAGGCGCTGCCCTTTTGAACTCTTCTCTTCTATGACGACCCATACCTCTGCAGTTTCACTGGGCTTGACCCTTCTGCTGGCCTCAATGACGACTTGGGTAGCTGGACAAACCACCTACTCCCCACATTCTCGTTTTGGGTTTGGTGAACTGCAATCTGGCGCTGGAATATCCCAATTTGGAATGGGTCAAATGGGTGCGGCATGGATGGACCGACACCATTTAAACACCCGGAATCCTGCGGCAGCTGCATTCCTGACCCGCACCACTTTTGCTGGCGGTTTTCAGCTTCGCTCCGAAAAAATCATGGAGGGGGACAGTGCAACCCAAGGAGAAATTGGCGGACTGACCCAAGTGGCCTTTGCCCTTAAAAAAGCAGGCGGAAAGGGGGCCTTCACCTTTGGGCTTCAGCCGTGGTCGAATACGGGCTACGATGTGTCTCAGATTCGAACCGACGATACCGCAGACGAATACCAAATCGCCTATGCCGGTGATGGTGGGTTGACCCAAGCACACTTTGGGTACGCGCGAAAATGGGAGGGGACGCGATTTGAGCGATTTGAATCGGCAGAAGGAGAGGTTGTCGACAGTCTGCGCATCATTGCTCATGGCACGTCTTTCGGGGTTCGTTTCGAGCAGCGTTTCGGACAATTGCTTCGAACGCGCTCCATTGACATTGCCAACCCCATCTTTTTGGACACCCGAGTGGAAACCAAAGACACCCATCGCTCATTGGGCCTCACGGTGGGCTTTGGACATGAGAGATTGCTCGGCAAAACATTTGACCGTGACCGTAAACTGGTGTCCAGCACACTGCTTCGCATAGGTGGCATTGCGGCCATTGGCCGCCAACACACTTTGGACAGACAGAACCAATGGTCTTCATTTCAAACGCTGTCTACCGGACCGATTGAAATCGACTCTGTGCATTCAAGCAAAGAGACGTTTGTCTTGAATCTGCCCCTGTCTTGGACCCTGGGAATGGAGATCGAACGAAACACAAATGATGGCCTTCGATTTCGAGTTGGCGCCGAGGTGGAAAAGACCCCTTGGTCGGACATGGGTTCAGAATGGCTTGATCCCGGCGTGACGTTTTCAGACTTGACTACCGCCTCTGTAGGGGCTTCACTGACTCCGAGAAGTTTGGACGACGCCAAGTCCATTTGGGAGCGTTCAACCTATCAAATCGGGTGGCGGCATTCGGAGGGGTACATCACCTTATCGGAAGGCCAACTCGCAGCGAACACTTGGAGCGCGGGCTGGTCCCTCCCCATGCGCGGCTCCCGTTCGGGATCCAGCTTCAATGTGGCGCTGAATTGGAGAACCCTCCAAGCCGGGTCTTCTGAACTTGGCTTAAGGGAGCAGGGCTTTGGAGCCATGATTGGCTTCACTTTGCACCCGTTTTTTAAGAACCAATGGCTGGTGACCAGGAAGTACGATTGACCGTCCTGATTGCGACTCCATTGAATCTTCTAATTTTGCCCCCTTCGCACCGATCCCAACCTTTTGGCCCGGTCCTTGCTTGAACACAGCAGACGCTTCCCGAAAATGACCCGATACCTTTCCTCCGTCCTCGTTCTTTTTGCCCTTGTGCTGGCTGGCCCCGTCCAATCACAAGACGACAGCAAGTATGGCGAAACTCCAGAGCAGCAGGCCACATGTAAAGAGAACTTGAGTCTTTACGAAACCTACTACAAGCAGAAGAACTACGACGATGCCTACCCCTTTTGGCAGACGGCTTGTCGCGTTTGTCCTCCCACCGTGTCGCAGAACATGTACATCAAGGGGGTGAATTTGCTTAAGCGCCAAATGAAAGCGGCAGTGAAGGCCAAAGACAATGCCCGGGCCGTTGGCTTAAGGGACAGTGTCTTCGTGTTTTACGATTTGCGCATTGCGCATTTCCCCACAACGACCAAAAAGCCAAACAACGGTTGCGAAGTTCTGGCCAGAAAAGCCATGGACTGGACAAGCCTCAACAAAAAACGTGCGCTCGAAGCGCGCCCCATGTTTGAGTCTGCCATTGAATGCTTGGAAGACCGCACTTCTGCTGCAGTGCTCAATGGCTATTACAGTCTGCTCGCCAAAGTCCTCAATGGAGCTGAGGATGCAGATGCCAAAACGATGGCCATTGGTGATTTGCTCACCGAGTACCTCCGATTGAGCGACTTTATCGAAGCGGGTCGCCAACGACAATTGTCCGCAAACGACAGCACCAAGGCAGCCAAGTACGCAACGACACAAAAAAACCTGGACGAAGTTTTTGTTCAAGTGGCCAATTGTGAAGACATGGTCCCGGTGCTCGAGAACAAGCTAAATGATGCGCCTGACGACATGGACATCAAGAAGAAATCCTTGCGCTTACTCAACGAAAAAGGATGCACAGACAATGCCATTTTCTTGCCCCTTGCCGAAGCGGTTTATGCCGAAGAAAAGAACGCAGATGCAGCTTACTCCATTGGCATTCAACTGGCCAAGAAGGGCGATTACACGGCTGCCCTGCCCTATTTTGAGGAGGCCGTCGAGCTATGCGAGGATTGCCCCAAGTTGGCCCGCAACCTGATGAAGGCCGGACAGGCCGCCAAGAACGCTGGGCAAGTCAGCAAGTGCATTCGATACGCTCGGAAGGCCGCCAAAGCCGACCCTGCAAACGGAGAGCCCTACCTTTTGATTGGAGATGCTGTCGCCTCCATGGTGAGCGCCTGCAACAACAGTCCCCTCGGAGGCCGCGAGGTCTACTGGCTCGCCACAGATTATTATCAACGCGCCAAGTCCGTGGACAGCAGTGTAGCGGACAAAGCCAGAACGAAAATCTCCCAAGTGAGAAGATCTTATCCCACCATTGATGACCTCTTTACCTACGGAATCACCGAGGGGAAAGAAATCCGGGTGGAATGTTTGGGAGAGTCAACCACGGCGCGTCAGCCTTGATTTTCACACTGCGCACCTCCGTTTTGACAGGCATCGTCCTGTTTAGCTTGCTGTGTTTGGGCGCCTGTCGAAACAGCTTGGATGAGGTCGCTGACTTTGAAAATTTAGACGATGGTGCTGCCCAGTCCATCCGCTCTGCCCAACTTGAATACAGCACGGAAGGGGTGGCCTCTCACCGATTGAATGCTGCATTCATGGAGCGATCTTCTGAAGAGGATGCCACATGGGAAGTCTCGGGAGGATTCCAACTGGAGGTGCTCCCAAAAGGGGAGATGGATGGCGCCTTGCTCGCTGCCGAAATGGGGACTTTTGCAGAAGCGTCCAGCTTTCTGCAGGCTGAAGGCAACGTGGTTTTGATTGGAGAAGGCGGAGATACGTTGCACACTGAACTGCTGTTTTGGAGCGCGGACAGTGACCGGGTGCATACCCCTGCTCCTGTTGAAGTGAGAACGGGTGAGGGCATTCTTCGAGGGACAGGGCTAGAGTCCGATGCGCGATTCGATCGCTATCGAATTCTGCAGCCGACTGGCATTTTCTTGATCGACACAACACAGAACAACACACCGTGACCGAACGCATCCACCTCATTGCCGAGCGCCTTTGGGCCGTCATCGCCCTCGTGGCCATGGGGGTTGCCATCTACGATCTCATTACCCGTGGTTGGGCTGGCGGAAAAATCAGCCTGTTGTTCCCTGCCATTGCCGGAACATGGTATTTGACGCGGCGAGCGCTGCGGAAAAAAGTAGAGGCCTCCGCCAACCTCAGGCAACCCCATGACGAAGAAGCGTGATGGCCTGCTGTGCATCCTCTCCTTGCTTCGCTTAAATTCGACCGAAGCCCCGGCTCACCACGATGGACCCTGACCCTGCCAGTTTCTTGTTGCTGATTTGCTCCCTGCTGGCCTCGGCCTTTTTCTCAGGGATGGAAATTGCCTTTGTTTCGGCCAATCGCCTTCAGGCCGAATTGGAACGCAATCAAGGGGGCGTCTCTGGACAACTGGTCGAGCACTTGATGCGCCGTCCCGAGCGGTTCATTGCATCCATGCTCGTGGGAAACAACTTGGCGCTGGTCATATTTGGCCTCCAATCAGGCCAAATGCTGGGCCTTTGGCTGTTTGACTCCGCAGACTGGGAGTCCGCAGCTTCCCCCATGACCGCTTTGGCCACTCAAACTGCCATCGCCACAGTGGTCGTCTTGGTGACTGCAGAATTTCTACCCAAAAGCTTCTTCCATGGTGCGCCCAACAGATGGCTCAGAATCTTGGCGTTCCCCTTGGTTCTGCTACACTACATCCTGCTCCCCCCCGCACTGGTGGTGTTGGCCCTGAGCCGTGTGTTCTTGGGCAAAAGAAAAGACGACGAGAAAGGAGACCAACTCGGAGCCATTGACCTCGATGACTTTGTGCGGAACCTCAATGACAGGATGGAATCAGAAGAGGAGTCCGTGCTGGACAACGAACTGCAAATCCTTCAGAACGCATTGGACTTTTCGAACCTAAAAGCCCGTGACTGTCTGGTTCCTCGGAATGAAATCGTGGCCCTCGACGCCGGGGCGCACTTGCCCGAATTGGAGCGTTGTTTCGTGGAGACCGGGCTGAGCAAGGTCGTCGTCTACAAGGGCAACATCGACCACATCGTGGGGTATGTGCACTCCAAGGACGTTCTCCGAAAAACGCTCGAGTCCGATCAAGATGAACTGAACGAGGACATCACCCGATTTCTCCATCCCACCATCATTGTTCCAGAGCCCATGGGCGCTCAAGACATTTTGGCTGAATTCATCCGTCGCCGTCGCCACTTGGCCGTGGTGGTCGATGAATACGGTGGAACCTCAGGAATCTTGACCATGGAGGACATTGTGGAGGAGCTGATTGGGGACATTGAAGACGAACACGACAATGAAGATTTGATCGAGATGGAACTCGGAAAGGGGCACTTTCGGTTCAGTGCCCGCCATGAAGTCGACGACGTAAACGCCCGGTTTGACATGGATTTACCCGAGGATGAAGCCTATGAAACCCTTGGTGGACTGGTCCTGCACCACACAGAAGAAATCCCAAGCGAAGGAGACCACATCGAGATCGACGGAACGTCTATTCAAGTCACAAAAGTGGACGGCGCTAGAATTGTCCTCGTCGAAGTCTTGCTAAATCAGCAAGAATCCACGTGATGCACTCCGCTGCGGTCTGCGTA
>Ga0209092_10000049_pt1 | contig 94286 bp, 78 predicted proteins | sample FraStrMetagenome_FD_187446 | JGI IMG/M metagenome (GOLD analysis project Ga0209092, IMG submission 187446) | Marine eukaryotic phytoplankton communities from Arctic Ocean - Fram Strait ARC3M Metagenome (SPAdes) (version 2) | ecosystem: Environmental > Aquatic > Marine > Oceanic | place: Fram... | reverse complement strand
CACCAGTTGAAGAAGAGGCTCCTGTTGAAGAGGAAGCACCAGTTGAAGAAGAGGCTCCTGTTGAAGAGGAAACAGAACAAACAGTAGAGGAGGAAAACAATGAAGAAGCGACCGAAGAAGAGTCCAGTGGTGATGTGGAAGAGTCAGTGGATAGTGACGAAGCAACTGAAGAGAGTTCTGAATCATCAAACGGGGGAGATGGAGATGAAGCCTCTGAAGATACTGAAGGAACTGAAGTAGAAGAACAAGAAGAAACTGATGCTGATACTGAAGTAGAGGCAGATGGCGAAGTTGAGGTAACTGATGCAGAGATAGAAGCACAGGTAGAAGAAATACAAGCAAGTATCGAAAGAGTTATTGCTCGTATTGAAGCAAATCTTACTCGTATTGATTTGAAACTCAAAGCAACATCATTCGTATTAGCACAAGCAATGATAGACATGCAACCCGATTTAGATGAATATACATCACAGGTATTATATGACCCAGTACAATTACCAGACAATAACGATTGGTATGCTGAAAGTACAATCTTAGAAGTATATGGTAGGTCAGTTTACCAAGATAGAACACTAGGAGAGTATGCTGATAATGACCCTATGGCAGTGTATGAGGAAGAGATAAATAACACTAACGAAAACATAAGCCGATTAGAGGCAGAACTGGAGGAATTAGAAAATGAACTTAATGAATAAATTAACATCTTACGCATCTCTTGTGGGCGTCATCGGTGCAATTGGTGGTGGATTTTATGCTTGGGGAGAGTTCAATACTCGCCTTGATGCAATTGAAAACGCACCATCTGTGAACGTTGCTCCACTAGAAAGCAAAATCTCAGTAATAAACGACAAAGTATCATCTTTAGAAGTTGATATACTAGATAGAATAACTGCTTTAAAAGAACAAGTAGAAGCAGGCAGTGAACTAGACTTAGTTGAATTAGAGTTGGCAATCGAAGAAGTCGAAGTATCAATCTCAGTAAAACTAGATAGCATCGGTACAGACTTGGGAGCAATGAAAGATACTTTAACTGAAATGGACAAGAAGGTACGTATCGTTGAGAAAGAAAACGAATTACAAGACCAAAAGATTGAATCAAATAGATTGAAAGCAAGTAATCCATTAGCAGGCTAACAAAGGAATAATATGTCAGAAATAGAAAGACTAAACCGTAAATGGCTAAACGTGTTATATTTTATAGCATCAGTTTGGCTAAGTATGGAACTTGGTCTATACTTAATTAGTTAAGCATCTACCAAAGGAGGAGTTAGATGAGCGCCGACCTAGTGCATAAGCACATTATATTAAGAATAGAAGCAAACAAGCCACCATTAGAGGACGAACTAAAAGAATGGATGGTTGAACTCGTAGACAAAGTTGGAATGAAAATTCTAGCAGGTCCTATATCAGCAAACATAGATTATATGCCTGGCAACAACGGACCAACTTGTGTTGTTATTATTGAAACATCACACTTTGCATGTCACGTATGGAATGATGTTGACCCAGCCCTAATACAATTAGATGTTTACACTTGTGGACCATTTGACCCGAATGAAGTATTAGAACACATAAAGGTTTGGGACCCAGTCAAAGTAGAATACAAATATTTAGATAGAGAGTTTGGTCTAAACGAGATAGAGTTTTAAAGTATTCTGTCCATATCTAATGTAATGAAGTCGTTGTAAAACTTATCAAGACCATCGACTTTAAATTCAAACACATTAAAGTCTTCTTTTACATAATCAGATGGTGGTATTCTTCTTAGCGTATCGTTACTGAGGTTTCTAATCATCATAGCATTGTCTATCAATTTAGGTAACATTTCTTTCAACATAATACTCCACTCTTCTGGTGGGATAGCACACAATCTTTCTATCTCTTCTACTACACGACTCATCCTGGACGCAGAGTCTTCAATGCCATCGTAATCGTGGTTAATCCATTCTTCGAATGTGTGGTATCCTTGTCTGGCTAATGTTAACACAGAATTTCTAGGTCCCCACATAACAAATGGCATACCACATGCTAACGGTTTATATGCTTTCTCTGATAAGAAACAATCTGGGTCATTGTGTAGTGCGAAAGTTTCAGACACTATCTGAAAGTATACACCTCTAACATGGTCAAAGTTTAGACTATCTGCTTTGTTAACTTTCAAATCCTCATCAGGAAAACTCTTCTCTTTCATATTTACAAGAGTGGTCATACTTTCCCAGTCCTTTTCACCACCAATAATTTTACTCATCTCTCCATTTGACCACAGTTCTTCTTGTTTACTATCTATGAACTTTTGTGTTCTTTTTTGTACCGCTTGGTCTTTTAGTGTCCTATCTGTAGTTTCATACCAATCTTCTGGAAGTGTCATGTGAACACCACCCCAACTATATGATATTTTATCTAAAATATTTAATGATATCAATTTAGTAAGAAGGTAAACTCTATGAGGATGTGGTCTACGGTTGTAGTTTAATCCATGATACTTTCTAATTTTCAATTCATCAATGTCTTTGAATTGCTGCCTGAGACCATCTTGGTATTCTATTGTTGTTTCGATATCTTTGTTTGTCTGTTGATGTACAAATTGTTCCCAGAAGTTATGATAAAGAACTGTAACATCACTTTGTTTGTCCATGAATTCTGGATTTGTAACACTAGTAAGCCATACTATCTTAGATTGTTCTACACCAAATAATTCACTGATATAATCCCAATCTACTTTATGAAAACCTTCAAGTGAGTAATCTAGTATTAGTTTAACACATCTACCCGATTCTAAGTCTTTGTGTACAAATTTTGATATCAATGTGTCTCTGTATTTTTTCTTTCCCTGTTCCATCCAATCAGTTTTATTTAATAACGGATGTTCTGGATTTTCTAAGGTAGACTGCGTTAGGTAGTCACCATGGTCTATAACACTAAGTCTTAGATATGTGATGTATGAAAAGCCAACATCAGTCTCGGTTGGTTCAATGATAGGAAGATACATTAAATGCTTAGAAGCAGGAATAACAGTCTCTTCTCTATTAGTCTTAATATCAAACTTATGATACATACTTTTCTTTGATATATTTGTTAAATCTTCAGGTTTCATTTTACTCATCTAACTTATCTCTAATCCAATCTTGTATAGTAGTCAAACTATTTTGCATACCATCTTTAGCAACTTGCATATTATGAAGTCTTGCCTCTCTAGTATCATTGTATACTTTTTTAACGTAGTTTATATTTTCCAACTCATTGATTAACTCTAATACCTTGATGTGTCTATTATTCAAATTAACCTCATTATCATAACTATTTAAGACATAAGAATCTAACTCGTAACCAAATTTCTTCAAATACGAACTTGTTTGTAAACAACCAAACCAAATAAAAAATCTACCAGTAACGAGAGGCTTGCCTGTTTTCTCTGATGTCCATCCCGTAATTTTATCTTCATCTAGGTGATTTGTCTCCGATATTATATCAAAATGTGTGTTCTTGTATATCTTTTCTGGAATTGTATGAGACAATAAAGGACCTACTCTATGACCGGTGAAGCGGCAACTATCACCCAAGTTCGCCTCATAAGGAACATAAAAATCCTGCATTGTCTGAAGATTGTCTGTTTCACTCATTAAATAATCTCTTATATGTTCATCTTCTAAGTGGACATCTGATAATGATTTGTATTTGGTTTCTCCAAAGTATGTCTTGTATATATCTTTTCTATTTTGAAGTTTATCAAATACTTCTTTTCTGTTGTTACTTCTTTTACCCAACAACATACTAAATGTATAATCTTTTTCTATATAGTCTATATCAGGAGTAAAATTAGGAGAGTGGTGAATTCCTCCACTATACCAGTTACTATAAAACCAAGGAAGTGATAATGTTCTGTCTGGAGGTGTAAGAGTATTATAAAAAAAACTTTCTGAGAAATTCAAAAAATATATGTTGCCTCGATTTCTTAGTTCTTTGTCGATGTCTTTCCATTTTCTATAATTTCTCTCATAAGTTTCTTCGTAACTTCCTTGCCATGTCTCTCTACATACAATCAAAACGAAATCATATTTTTCTGTTTCTCTGATAAAATCTTTAAAGAGAGGGACTTTATACCAGTCACAACCATCCCAATTCATTTGAGGATTACCATCAGAAAGTAATATATCATTATGCCAATCTATAATCATAATTTTCTTATTAGAATCGCCTCTGACTAATGGCAATAACCATTGTGATTTTTTTGAAAAAGTTGTAATCATATGTATATTTATCTTAGATAAATACGTATATAATTAATTGACAAGGAATAGAAATGAAGATTGGTTTTATAGGTGTTGGAAAATTAGGACTGCCATGTGCAGAAGTAGTTTCACAAAAAGGACATGACGTAACTGCATATGATATAGAAATAAAGGATACTAGACATGTTACTATGTTTACTACAATATCAGAGGCTGTTAAAGATAGAGATATAGTGTTCATCGCAGTTCCTACTCCACACGACAAGTTATATGATGGCAATGCACCTACTGCCCATTTGAAACCGAAAGATTTTGGTTATGATACTGTTGTTGATGTTATACAAAGAGCAAACAAACATATGAACAAGAAACAGTTACTTGTTCTTATCTCTACTGTTCTTCCTGGAACTGTCAGAAGAGAGTTTGTAAAGCACGTGACTAATACAAGATTTGTGTACAACCCATACTTAATTGCAATGGGTTCAGTAGCATGGGACATGGTTAATCCAGAAATGGTTATGATTGGTACAGAAGACGGAAGTGAAACTGGTGATGCAAAAGAACTAGTAGACTTCTACAAGTCTATAATGGAAAACGAACCAAGATACGAGATTGGTACATGGGATGAATGTGAGTGTATTAAAGTATTCTACAACACATTCATTAGTGCCAAGATTGGTCTAGTGAATATGATACAAGACGTAGCAGAGAAACAAGGCAATATAAACGTTGATGTTGTAACTAATGCTCTTGCTAAATCTACAATGCGTATCATGGGACCACAATACATGACTGCTGGTATGGGAGATGGTGGCGGTTGTCATCCACGTGACAACATTGCATTGCGTTATATGGCAGATGAGTTAGATTTGGGTTACGACTTGTTTGATGCGATTATGAATGCACGAGAGATACAAGCAGACAACTTAGCAAAACGATTAGAGTATTATTCTAGTGAAAGAAACTTGCCTATTGTAATTCATGGCAAAGCATATAAGCCAGGAGTTCCATACTTAGACGGCAGTTATAGTATGTTGATTGGTCATTACTTAGAAGAACGTGGAAACAAAGTAACATATGTAGACCCGTTAACAGGTGATGATAATCAACCAGAGAGTGCGTGTGTGTTATTATTGGCCCACAGTGCAAGTACCACTTATAAGTATATGCAAGAAGAGGGCGATAGTACTGACTTATTATATTGTGATATACCAGACGGTTCGGTAGTAGTTGACCCGTGGCGTAAATTTATAGGTAATGATAATATCGAAGTCAACCACTATGGAAACACAAGATGAAAATTCTAATATTTGGACTGCCGGGTAGTGGCAAAACTACACTGGCAAACAATTTAGCACTTTACTTAGAAGCAGAAAGATTGAATGCAGATGAGATAAGAACGACATACAATGACTGGGACTTTAGTCCTGAAGGTAGATTAAGACAAGCAAAAAGAATGAGAGACATGGCTGATGAATTAGTTTCTGAAGGCTTAACTGTCATTGTTGACTTTGTTTGTCCTACCAAAGAAACAAGAAAAATATTTGATGCTGGCTTTAGTATATTCTTAAACACTATAAATGAAAGTAGATACGAAGACACTAATCAAATGTTTGAAAAAGCAACAGGCGAAGAAGTTGATTGGTGGGATAATTCTCATTCTATTGATGCAGAACATCTAGCAGAGAAAATAAAAGAGTCAGATATCTATTGTAAGTTTCACCATGATTTACAAAAGTGGAGTTCATTTGCTAGACCAGAATGTTGGTGGCAACACAATGGTTTCTTTGCGTCTGAAATCAAAAATGATGAAGGTAAAATTGTTGATAATGATAAGTGGGAGAACGATTTTCTGTCCAGAAGTGTAATAACAAACGAGACACTTAATAAAAACAAACATATAATATTTTTAGGTGATAGTTTTGTCTTCGGCCATGGTCTAAAAAGAGAAGATGATTTAGCAAATCAATTTAGTAATAATATAAATTCAGATGATTATTCGTGTTTCAATTTAGCATTACCAGGAGCGAACAATACATTTTCTCTTTTACGTTTTCGACAATGGTGTAATTCATATGGTAAAAAAGTAGATACAGTTTATGTTGGCATATCAGATATTATGAGAGAGAACTATTGGCCGACTTCTGATACTGTCGGATGGGACGATACAGTTTATGATATAGCAGAAGTGCGTAGACCAGGCAGAAGTACATATCCATTCTTCTATGTTCCCTCGGGTACACCAAAACAGATGGATAGTATTTTTAAATACGCACATAAACGATTTGAACAGTTAGTATCTAAAAAAGATTCAATGGCGAAGTTAGAATCATTTATTATATCAATTATACACATGTCACATACTTATGGATTTAATGTATTCTTTTTTGATACATTCGACCTGTTGTCTGATAAAGAGCGTAATCTTCTTAAAAACTTTATAAGTATTCATAAAAATGTTATTTTAGGTGATTTCAAAGACTTTAAATTGAATGATGATGTTTACAAAATACCAAATGATGGTCATTGGAACACAAAAGGTGTGAATAAGGTAGCAACTACTTTATATAAAAAATCAAAGAATTGGTACTAATTACTCTTAAAAACTTGACAAATCTCGAATCAGTGCTATAATATATGTATATTAACAATGATGAAGAGGTATATAATATGAACAAGATGTTAGCACTTACCCTAGTAGCAATGTCGCTATGGGGATGTACAGGCGCAACACTAGCCCAACCTTCATGTGGAAATGGAGTCGAGGCAGTAAAAGTTGATGCTGGTGGATACTGGGTTTACAAATGTCCAGAAAATGGCAATGCTATTAAGTCAAAATCTGGCAAAACAACAGCCATGGCGGGCATTGATACTGAGAACGACCCCAATAAAGGATGGTATTCTGCACCAGTTGCCGGATTCCGAGATTTCATGCATAAAGAAACATGGCATGCTAATGACTTTAACAAGGATGGTTACACAGACTTTCTATATATCGGTGGTATGAAGTATGAGACCAGTGCAGAAGAGAGAGAAAGATATGAACGAACAGGACATCTATGTGAAGCAAAAGCATGTCCAGGACCAAAACAACTACCTGAGTTGTGGTTGGGTTCTGAAAGTGGTCAACTTATCAAGTCTACTAACCTTATAATTGATAACCGTGAAGACCCAGGTTTATCTTTAGGTAAAGGGGCACAAGTTGCCGATTATAACAATGATGGCGTTTTAGATTTTTTCGTCAACGACCACGGAACTGGTGGCGATGATGGTTGGCCTGATAGTTATTATCTAAGTCAGCCGAATGGTACTTGGTTGGAATCATCTGATACACATCTAAGTCATTCTAACTTTATGGGTTTCAGTCACGGTGGTGCTAATGGTGACATTGATGGTGACGGTGACATGGATGTTGTTGTTACTTTTACTGGTCCAACATCACATGGACAATCTCATAGATTGATGTGCTGGATGAATGACGGCACAGGCTTTCTTAAGAAACGTGGATGTGGTGGTGTTTTTGCTTTTGCAATCGAACTTGGCGACATGGATGGTGATGGTGATTTAGATTTGTTTACAGGTGGATTAGAAAAATCAGAATGTAAACATTGTATGGTTACTGGAATTATCTGGAATGACGGTAGAGGTAACTTTAGCAAACACAACATTACACACCTACCACAACATGGTGAAGTTTACTTTAATGTACCAGAAGCATCAATGGGAGACATAGATGGTGACGGAGACTTAGACATTGTATTAAGTAGAGCAGGACATCTTTATGGCGGTACTGCGGTAAGTGTAATTGAAAACTTAGGTAATAAGAAGTTCAAGTCGCATGGTATAATCGAAGTTCTTCCAACACCTGAAGGTTGGGTTGCAACGTCTGAGGCTAACCCATGGAACAACTTTATTATCTCAGTTAAGTTTAGAGACTTAGATGATGATGGTGATATGGATGTATTCTTACATGCACATAGACCACGTACTAATGGTACTGTATTACTAAACAATGGTGATATATCAAACTTAGAGGTATTGATGCCACACCAAACCAAACATCTAATTTCAAGGAAAGACTAAGTTAGAGTTTTAGTTAATCCGTCTTTGAGTGAAGTGAATTCATAATCACCAACTAAAGACAGCATTTTAGAAACATCGGCGCATCTTCTGGAAACACTTCCAGCAGGTGCGTTTTTGTATGTAGGCTCTCTATCAACTCCAATAATATCACGTACAATCTTTGCTACGTCCCCTATCGAACTTTCTATTGGATTACCAATATTAATTGTATCATTGTTAAGTTTTTCTCCAACTGCAAGAGTTAGTTCTGCGGCATCATCGATATAGATAAAGGCACGTGTTTCATCGTGTCCAAATAATACATTATCACCTTCTCTTAGTCTATCAGCATACTCTGGAATAAAATGGTTCTTTTGGTCTTTGCCATACGCATTGTGATATCTAATGATTACATAATCTAAATTATATTCTTCATGTGTGGCATGTACCGCAATCTCACCCATAAGTTTGCTACCAGCATAACTCCATCTTGTGTTGTCTATTTCGTTGATTACACCTATATTGACTTCGGGTGTTGGTATTTCTGTGATACCTAGTTGAACACCACCGGCATATATCTCACTACTACTCGCATATACAAACTTTGTTTTTGAATACTTATATCTATGAAGTAGGTTAATAGTAGGAGTCATAGTACTATCTATAACAGACAATGGTTTTGTATAGAAGTGTGCTGTATTATTATATGCACACAAATGATATACTATATCTGCTTCAGGCAAATATGCAACGGCTTCTATGTTTGTTAAATCACATGTGTCAAAAGTGTGTCCGTATGTGTTAGCAGGCTCATGTATATCAGTTAATCTAACATCATGCTCACTGTTCTCTAGTTGTTTTGCTAATGCTTGGCCGATAAATCCAGCGGCTCCAGTGATTAGTATTTTCATTTTCTCATACCCTCAAACACTGTTTTCTTAAACAGTTTATTTTCTTTATCAATATACTCAAATAGTTTATTTGGTATGCCTAGTTTCTTACATGCATTGTTCATCGCTAGTACATCTTTCGGTAAACAAGCACCGCCGTATCCTCTGAGTTCTGGCTTAACATCCAAGTACTCATCTGGCAAATCAGTATTTCGTAAGAATGCTTCTTTTACTTTGTCGTAATCTGCATCCATCTTATCACTTATCTCAAACATTACATTAGAGAATACTACACGCAACGCATTGAATGTATTGTGATAGTACTTCATCAGTTCTGCTTCTGTTGGCGAAACTCTCATAATGTCTTCTGGTAGTTTGCCATGTGAACGTTGAACTAGATAATAATAGTTTACGTTGTCTGTACCAACTAGTAACAACTTGTGGTCAAATATAAAGTCATACTCTGCACTTCGTTCTTTTAAGAACTCTGGAACGAATACAATTCTATCATCATATTGTTCAATTAATCTTTGAGTTGTTCCTGGCTCTACTGTTGACTTAATACCTATTACGCCCTCATAGTTTGCTTGTCGCAATTCTGCAACAACACTTTCTACAATACTTGTGTTGCATTCACCTTTGTCGTTTGTTGGTGTAGGCACACATAGATATACAATCTCTGCTTCTAACAAATCTTCTATCTTTGTGTTGAGTGTAATGTCGTGTGGTATAACTGTGTACCCACAATGTTCAAAGCCTGTCTTACATGCTTTACCTACTACTCCTAAACCTACTAATCCTATTTTCATAAATTCTTCCACTTTACACTACAACCAAATGATGGGTTTGGTTCCCAGTCAATTGACTTGCCTACTAATGTCAAATCTAATGCATGACGTAGACTACTACCAGTTGGCATCAAATCGTTGCTTGTATGACTTGGGTCTAGTTCGCCATGATACACAATAGTATCATCTTCATCAATAACATAAAACTCTGGAGTACAAACTGCACCATATGCCTTTGCTATACTTTGGTCTTCATCGAATATATAATCACATGCCAATCCATACTTATTCTTAAAATCTTCCATAAACTCTGGTGCATCTTCTGGGCTACTATCGTCTGTGTCTGGACTTGCATCGTTACTGTTGACTGCAACACAATGTACTCTATCGTTATACTCTTTTACTATCTTCGATATTGCCGGCATTCTAAATAAGACATAAGGACAATGATTACAAATAATCATTACTAGTCTTACACCTCTAACATCATCAATTGGATGTGCTTTTTTGCCTATCATATTTTCACTTGTTAATAACATTAGCCTACTACCTCAAACTCTGGTGTACAGAATACAAGTTTACCACCATCTTTAATCCAGTCTTTTAAAATTCTATTAACAAACAATTCTTTAAAATGAAATGGAAACACTAAGAAGTAATCTGCTTTCTCTTTTGCTTCATCTTCGTGTACAATAGGAATACTGCTACCAACTAGATACTTACCAATCTTATCTGGATGTATCTCTGCCGCACCACTAATTACATCACTATCTAATCCATAGTATTGCATGATTGTGTTGCCTTTTGTACTAGCACCCATGATATAAACTTTCTTTCCGTCTTCTACTTCTGAACGTAAGAAGTTCATAGTCTCATCTCTATTCTTATCGATGTTTGTTTTCCAATCAGTATATCTATCTACTGAACAATTCTCTTTATACTCGCAACTACCTTCATTTAGATGTTGAATATAAAGTTGATAACTGCCACCATTGATATCGTTCTCACGTACTTGATATATCTCTAATCCATTACGTTCTAATAAGTTTACTAGTGATTGATATGAATAGTATTCGATGTGTTCATGTATCACATTACCTAAGTCATTTGTATCTAACATTGGTCTTGCGGTCATCAATTGACAAACCCATACGCCACTCTCATGTAATATGTGTTTGATATCTTGTACGAACTCGTTTGGATTATCTAAGTCATAGAACATAGCAACAGTAGTTACAATCTTTACTGGATTATACCAGTCGCCGATTTGTTTGTCCCAGTTCTCCCTGTTAAAGAAGTCGCCTATCATAATATCACAGTTCTCTTTTAATTCGTTGTGAATATTCTGTGCAGGGTCAATACCAACTTTTATTACGTTGTCGGGATAAAAACTTAGAAGTGTGCCATCATTTGCGCCAATATCAACAACCAAGTCATCGTCATTTAGTTCTACTTCATATGTTGCATCGACTGTTATGCTCTCTAAGTTATCAACAATTTTTTTGTTTAACCTAGATAGGTACCAATAATTTTTATATAGGTCTTCTTCTCGCACAGTATGAGTTAGTTGTACTAAATCACATTCTTCACAATGCACTAAGGCAAGAGGCGCAGTACCTACGTCTAAGTTTGGTTCTTTGACAAATGCATTAATTTTTAAATCACCAATATCAAATACAGTAGTGAGGTCTTTACTGCCACAACTTCTGCATTGTTCTATTTGTTTTATATTTGCCATTATAAGTCCTTTATGTAACTGATGTCGGGATACGTATATGACCCTGCAACATCTTTGTTAACTGATTTTGTCTTCTTAAAGTTTTCAATTCCCATCATCGCAGTTTCTGGTGTCATAAACATATGATATCCTAACATAGTCATCTTATCATCTTCATATGGTATGCTCATATCTCTACCATCATGTACTGCACGTTGTGCCCAATCATAGAAATCTTTATCATCAGTGAGTATCATTCCACCTTTAATAGTACTTAGTATTTTCTTAAATTGAAAACTCAAACATTGATAAGTTCCCTTGATATACATATTCTCAGTAAAGCGAGGAGCACCATCTACAATATTTGTTGGTTCAATTGGATATACACCAGACCATTGTCTGTCTGTGAATTCAACACCAAACCCAGCATGTATCATTTGCATAGGCGCACTAACATAAGTGTGCTTTGGTATTTTAACAGTACAAGTTCCATGTTTCTTCTTATAGTATATAGCACTTAAAAAAATAGCATGACTGCAACAGTCTGTTGCAATGCTATAAGGAGCATTAGCATACTCGGCTACTATTCTTTCGAACTCATGTACTTTGTCAAATGGATTTAGCATGTTATCTCTGTCAAATTTCCAGTAATGGCGTTTTCATAATTACCATCTACTATATTCGCAAATGGAACATCAGCGTATTCTTTTTCTGTAATGTTATATTTTCCTATCCAATTACGAAAAGAATCACTACTATATAGTTTCTTACGTCTTTCATTCTGAAAAAGAAATATAGGACCTACGCCATCTATATTCATTATATCCGAGTTACTAGGATTATCATCTTGTGCCCATGCTTCTTCATAACTTCTTCCAACTCTACATTCGTCATTCAAATATACATCAGCGGACATATTGCCAGGTTCATCACGTATATTAAAAGTATACTTTGACATGTTTTGTACCGAATCGTCAACCTCAAATCCAAGAATGTAATCTTCGCCAACAGTTGGTTGTATCTTCATATAATTAGGAGTGACTAAAGAATCTTCATATTCATGTACACCGTGATTGATTAAATGCAAAACTTGTCTATCATATTTTTTATCTTTAATTGCTATTGTAAACTGTCTATGTAGTATATTACATTCTTCAATAGTTAATGAATTACCAATTTTAACAGGTGGTTCAATGCCAGTGTATTCAAAACCTTTTCTTATATTATCTAACGCACTAACTGATGTTTTTGCCATCCAATGACCATCATAAGAGCGTCCTATTTCTGCTATCATTCGCCTTTGATATACTCCAACATTATTTGTTTTACATTCTTTACAAAGTTCTAATACTCTCCGATTCGTTTCCGTGTCGAATACGTCAAGTGTTAGCGTTTCTTTATTATCAAATTTAAACTTCATTTCCATTTTTGTTCACTTTCACAATTGGGTCATTACATTTATCCCAGTGCTTTGTTAACATACTCACAAAAGAGTAATCTTCTAATGCTTTAAACTTATGAGATATGCCAATCGGTATACGAATACTATCACCTACATCTAGTCTAACAGTGATGTCTTCGCCAGAAGAAAACTCAGTATACTCGCAACTTCCCGAAACTACAATCATATACTCATTGAACTCTGGATGATAATGATATCCTCTTTCATCGCCTTTCTTAGTGACCATAAGATTGTATTCAGTCAAGTTGTCATCAATAGGAAAACTAAAAATTGTACCACGATTGTCTTCAAAGATATCGGCAGATACTATTTCTGTTTTACTATTATCTTTAATTTTCTTATATCTCATTATCTAACCAGTTATATACGTCTTCAAAATATGATTTTGTTATTTCTTTAAATTCTCTACTGAAGTATCTGTTTTTATTATACACTAATCTGTCTTTCAATTCAAGTGTTTTCTCTTTTAATTCCTCTGGTGATAGTTGATTAATGATTTCCATTTGCTGTAACACCATCTCTATGCGTTTGAACATGTCATCTTCTAGGTCATAACTATTATCAAAAACGTCATCGAATGTATCAAATCCCCATTCTCTAAGAATTTCTAATGTTCTTGGTTGCCCTATAATCATAAAAGGATGCATGAATACAATTGCTTTAAATACAACTTCTGATATGTAACATCCTGGACCAACTGCACTACTTTCAGTAAGAATACTCATAAAAGAGTTTTGATAAAAAGATGCTGAACTCCATACTGTATCATCAAAGAAACAACCATTGTCTTGGAAGTCTTCTACATCAAGTACTAATGGCAACTCTTTCATAAAACTGTTCGCTTCTGTTCTCAATTTATCTTTATTGACAAGATTATACTTGTCGTATACATCTCTCCAGTTTTTCTTGTCGCTCACTAGCCATTCAATGTGTTCTTCAAATGTCTCGCCGTCCATGATTTTGGCGCAACTTATTAGATTGTTTTCTATCATGTCTAGTTCACGCAATCTTAATAGAAAGTACATTCTATGTGGTTTGTGTATTCTGTTGAAACTAAGAAACGTATGGTCAAATGTTCGACTATCAATAACTTCGTCTGATATTTCGTATTTCTCTTCCCAGTAAAAATGGTTCCATCCAGGAACAAAGAACGTTTTGATGTTAGATGTATTTTGTTCTGGTGCAAAATAATCACCTGATACCCAACATACGCAGTCTATGTTAGCACCTGCTATTTCTAATTTTTCATTGATGTTTATATTTTCATGGTAGAAATAGTCGCCAGTTACGCATATAGGTTCTTGTACTGTGCTAATTGCAACTCTTGTAAATGGTGGTATAATTTTAACTACACTGCCATCTTTAACAATATCTATACCTTTATTTCCTAATTCTTGTGATATATTAGGCTCGTATATTAGTTTGTTACTATCTCCGAATTCTATCTGCTGATTAAAATCTATATTCCAATAATTAAAATTAAAATTTAGATGTTCCCACCATTCAGAGTCTCCTAAATGTTTGAAATATAAATGTTTGGTGTTTAATGTTAACATTCATCTATCGCTTCAATAATTCTATCTGCAATGGCAGAGTGACCTTTTTCACTCCAATGTCCATCTTCTTCTGATATGTGGTATACTAATTCTTCTTCGAATGTCTTACCAAATGCATCAGCAATGTCTATAAACTTAAAATCATCGTCATCAACTAATTCTGTATTATTTTCGAGTCTATTTGGTTCTCGGTTCCATCTTTCGTTTTCTTCGATAGACCACCAATATGTTTTAAAGTTGTGTATCTTGCCTAATCCTTTAGTCACAAGTACGTTTGTCTCAAAATCATTTGTGTCATTCTCAAATGTACTCAACGTCAAGTTGGCTTTGTATACTTCTTTTACCCAAGGCTTATCAAATCTTCCTGTTGGTACATGTCCTGGATTTATATTATTACAACAACCAAAGTCTGGCAACTTATCTGATGATGCAAAAAAGATTCTTCTGGAACGAAAAGAGTAACCAATGATTACCATTTCTACTTGACTTCCATACACATTACACCATCTAGTAAGTATCAGATTAATCAAACTGTTTGATGCGCCACGTTGTGCGATGTTTATTACTTTATAATTTTTAAATATTTTTTCTTTTTGTAGTAAACCACCAAATGTATCTTTGTGTAAGATGCCATCCCCAAAAGTAAAACTATCGCCCGCTAAAAGTATAATCTTGTCATCTGGTTCTATTGGTGACATTGTACTTCTTGTTTGTAAGTCTACATTCCAGGCATCGTCTATTTCGTAATATCCATCTCCCTTTAGAGGATTTTTTGAACTGAAAGCGAGGACTTGTTTTACAAACGGAGAATAATCTCTATGTGTATCGTCTACTGTTTCGTTGCTCTCATTTCTAACCGCCATCTACGTAATCTCTTAATTCATTCCATAATTCTGGAAACGTTAGTTGAAAGTTTTCATTTCGTAACCTATCTAGTTCAGCAGTATAGTCCATTGCTTTTTTTAACAATTTTAAATCTGTTGGCTTTTGTTCGTTACGTCTCATCTGTGCCATCTTATTGGGGTCCCAATCTTCTGGAAAGAATGGTTCCATTCTATTGTTTATTTCTTTTCTAAGTTCTAAAGGCAAAACGTTTACAGAAAATTCTTCTGGCTGAGTTACAAAGTTATGATGTATTCTTATGTCTTTTTCTTCTGACCATTTCATCATTTCGTCTAAGTAGTAATAGTTCATCCAAGTAACAGTCTGTGTTATGTTTATCGATATATTAGATTGCTCATAGAACTCCAATCCATCACCATCTCTTGCGGCTGTTAACATCTCTACCGTATTCAAAACATCTTTCCATTTAGTTGGGTGTCTTATGAATTCATTTCTTGCTTCTACATCGTCAATACTCAAGCCAATTTCAACTTCATCAAACTGTTTCCATATATCGATTATTTCTTCAGTCATTTGTGTACAGTTGATGTTATACCATAACTTTACATTAGTTCTACCAGCATCAATCATTCTTTGTAGAAATTTAAAATGCTCTTTGATTAGTGTTGGTTCACCGCCATTAATGTAGAATACTTTTGCATTCTTTGATTTTTCAAATAGGTCATCCCAAAATCTTTCTTGTTCTGGCCAATCAAATTGATTCATTTCTTTATCAAAAAGATGAAGCGTAGTAAACTTCTTTCTCATGTTATTATAATCTGTAATCCATTTACTACTACTCCAAGGATTACATGACCTGCATTTTGCATTACATATATTTCCTAATCTTAGTTCTATGAATTCTAAATCAACTTTGTTTAATGAACCGTCATCATTAGTTCTGTTTTTTGCTTCTTCAAGTGTGAATGTATTATAAAGTTCATTTTCTTTAACTCTTTTACTGTATACACCAGACTCTTCTTCTCTATAACACTTCTTACATGCCTCTGGTTCATCACCATTTAACATCTCTAGTCGAACTTGATTATATGAATCACCATTCATAATCTCTTCTATCGAATGATTTTTTAAGTCTAAAAATATATCTCCATCTACTTCTCTGGGATTTTTATTTGAATACTGTGTATAGTTCCTAGACCTAGATATACCATTATGGTGGTCAGCAACACAACATAACGTAGTCCCGCCATGTGGGTGACTCGCTAAATGAATCCAAGGTAGTTTACAGAATGTCTTACTCATCCCAACACTCCATCCACCAATCGTATAGTTCAGGACAATGTTCTTGGTAAATATCTTCGATAGTAGGCATTCCAACTTCTTTGTCTTTTCTTATACGACTTAATCTTGCTTGGAACTGTCTACCGCCAACCGATGGCTCATGGTGGTCATTCCATTGTTCTGCAAATGTAGGTCTATTTTTCATTTCACGCAATGTATTAATTAGTGTTTCTTGTTTTCTCTCTGCGAGTGGCTCCATGTAATCTAAGTTATCTTGTATTACTTTATCTAGTATGTGTCTAGGCCATGCAAATGGAGAGAAAACCATGTCCGGATGGAATGCAAACATTATCTTTGTTTCCATTCTTACATCAAGTTCCTGACTCAAATCGAATAATTCTTTTAATGAGAACATACCTGGACCTGTGATTGTTAAGTCTAGTAGCATCTTATCTTTGCCACCAGGTAATTCAACTCCTTGTTTAAAGTTTGCTAACCACTCTTCCCATACTAAACCAGTTCGAATGAATTCACCAATCTTGCCTGTACCATCAATACTTGCACACATCATCCAATCTTTAAACTGTGGCAGATAGTCATACAAGTTTTTACCTTTAAAGTCAACCCGTGACAGATTAGAATTATATCTTAGAAAACAGTCCTTTGCAGTTCCTGCCTGTGTCATATTTTCTAATGTCTCCCAATGAATATCATACATAAGGGGTTCACCACCGACCCAATAGATTTCTTCAACTATACCTTCATCAATTGCTTTTCTGAACTCTGGCTCAACGACATTAATTGTAAATGACTTCATCTTCTTTTTTACATCTGGTATCATAAAGGGATGCTCTTCAGGAGACCACAACTTATGTGTCTTCTTTTCTGCTTCCCAACTTGAACTCAATAGTTCGCCACACATTCTACACTTGAAGTTGCATAGATTACTGAAGCGATAGTCAAAAGAAATAGTAGGCATAGATGTTCTGCCCTCATCATCTGTCTTCTCAAATGCTTCTTCAATCTTATGTTTGAATAGATGACCAGTAAACCATTTCTTATATGAACTCAAACTAAGGATGTCATCATTACACACATCACACTGTGGAATAGTTTCACCTGCCATAAGTTTCTTTCTTATGTCCATCATATATGGTGAGTTCCAATGTTCTTCTAATGTGAGTGGATTGAAATCATCTGCCTTGGTTCTTATTTTCTTGTCTAGTCCATATGATTCTTCATCGTTAGTTGCATCAATATATTGTCTCTGAAACTGATGTTCTTCACGTGATGCACAACACATTCTTCTCTCGCCCTGTGGTGAGATGTAAGTGTGCGTCCACGGTGCCATACAGAAAGTTTTGTTTTCACTCTCTTCAGCACAACTGCCGTCATCTTTCCATATTGGTACAATTTTCATATTAGATTATTCTCCGAAAATACGCTTTGTTTTGTTTTTGATACTTCTGTTTCTTTGCCGCAAAAGACAGAACATGCTTTTAATCTTTTGTTTCTTATATCCCTATCTTCAAATGACTCAAGGTATCCTGTTGTATACATTTCGCCATCTATTATATCTTTAAGGGATGAGTGCTGTAATGATATGCTATCTTTTCCATATCTATTTATGAATGCTTTTAATGCCGGCACCGTATCGCCTTGGCCGTATTGGTCATCATATATAGATGCTAAGTAGCAACATGGAAAAACCATTCCATAACTGTTTACAAAAATCTTTTTATGTGCTATGGCTTCGCAGTTGATATCATATTCACTTAACTTTTTATCATACTCTGATAAAGGGACTGTCTTATCTAATTTCCATTCTTCTGTTGGATTATGATGCCATTTTATAGGTGTTAAAGGAACAACAGACTTTGCCAATTGTTTTTTTATATCTTCTAAATATCCAGTTTCCAAACTATCTGGTTCTGGCATTGGTTCTGAATCCCATTTTCTTTGTTCAAGTTCTACACCAATGGGTGGTTTGATAGTGTATTGAAAATGACCTTCTTGTCCGTGGACTTTCATATCATGTCCCCATTTGCCAGAAGAATCAGTGAAGTTAGTAAACCCCATTGCCTTCTTTGCATAGAACTGTTTAAATCCTAACTTCTTTGATAGTTCAGTTGCTTCTTCTATCTGATGTTGATTGTGACGAAATACAAGAAACTCCCATCTGGCTTCTGCACCAGTTGATATGTAGTTTGTCATAGCCGTCATAATTTTATCCCAGTGAGTACCTTTACGATATATCCAATTAGTATCTTCAAGTCCATCAACACTGAATACTAGACAGCCTCTATGTTTAAAAATATTACCTAAGTCTTGCCAGAACTCTGCATCTCTACCACTTGCGTTTGTATTCATATACAGTCTGATATCTGGATTTATAGACCTAAAATATCTCAAAATAGGAATCAAATCTGGGTTAGTCATAGAGTCCCCATAGTTGCCACACATTGACAGCATGTGTAATCCCTTAATGAAGTCTTCTGTGAACCATTCTTTTGCTTGGTCTAAACTTACATAAGTCTCAGTCATAATAGTGTTTTTCAATCCACCACTTGCTCTACGACCACATGATGGACATTCAGCATTACAAAGACTACTTGCCTCTAAATCTAACTGTCTTATTTCACCATAGTCAAACATACTTTTCCCACTGTTCTTTTACTTCATCTATATTATCAACAAGTCTTAATTTCTCTTCTAGTGTATTTTGTTTTGCAACTCCAGTATAATTGCTGAATTCTAAATCATCAACATTATTGTTTACAATATCTTCATATGAGATATTTAGTACTCGAAAATTCTGTCTTAATATTTCTAAGTCTTTCTCGTAAAGTTTTAACTCTTTGACAAATTTATCTATAGTTTTCTCTACATGTAACACTTCAATACTATGGTAGTTTAATTTATTTGTAGCATTCCATTTATTATTATGATAAGAGATTTGCCAACTTAGAAATAAGTCAAACGTATCTTCTCTGAAACTATTGATAATCAAAGTTGGCTGTATGATATCCACAACCTTCATAGGCTTATACCAGGAATTTACATCACTAGTTATTTGATAACTCATGTCAAAGAATAGTTTGCTACAGCCAGTTTCTGATTTACGAATCTTTTCTATAGAGTTGTTAAATCCTCTTTCGCCATTATGTATATCAATACCTTCGCCATAATTTATAATACCAGATTTTTCTGTAATTATATCTTGTAATATAGTTGTTCCTGTTCTACCATGACAAGCCGTTATTAAAACTTTCATTATCCACCTAACGTATCAGTATCTGTGTTCCATCCTGGTACAGTTTTTTCATGTGTATCATCGCCACCATCATACTCTTTGGTTGTTGCAGGGTCATCAACATCTATATCAATAATAAAAGATGTTTTTGCACCAGTAAGAATATCTTGTTTTGATGGCACTTCTGCATCTATAGATGCAAACCAGTCTGCTAATGGTCCAGGAAATGTAGTTGCGAAATCTTTATTTCTTCTCACATCATACTGTGCAAAGAACGCCTTGAAGTCGTTATATAACTTTGGTGTTTCTGCTGTATTCTTATGTGGCGTCTTAACGATATCTAAGTAATCAATCAATCTTCGAACACTTTCTTTCTCACCATCACTCATCATTTCTTGTGGGCGTTCAGAATGGTACCAATTATCTAACTTCTCTTTGTAGAATGTTTTGATATCTTCTGGTAGTATTGCCGCACTTTGAAATGATGGAAATCTTAAGATATTCAACGTCATCGTTGGCGCTTTGTGTCCGTATGTTTCTCTCAGGTCAAGCATTTGGTCCATAAAATCTGTAATAGAATCTAGGCAAAGAGAGTTAATAGTCATCATCATATGTAGTTTCTCTACATTACTTTCGTTTAAGACTCTATGTATGTTGCTCATCCACAAGTCATAATCTAGTCCATCTCTGATGTATTCACCTTGAATGCCAGTTGCTTCCATACTTGTATATACTTCTAAGTGTGGAATATGCCATGATTCTTTTACAAGTCTATCTAAAACTTTGGGAGTATCAGGACACATATTTGAGTTAATAGCAAAACGCATATCTTGTCCTCTGTCTGGATTATCTTTAAACCATTCAAATAATTTCCATGTGCCTTTATGCATGATAGGTTCGCCACCAGTGATACGTATCTCTTCTAAAGAGTCTGCTAAGTCGCTTTCCCACCACTTATGAAATGCTTGTATGTACGGGTTGTCTTCTTGCTTTCTTGTCGCTGGTTCGGCATATGGCGCAGTATCAACAAAGTGTCCTCTGCCATCTGATTGAATGTTTTTATATCCACCAAAATCTTTGATGTCTTTCACCCAAGCAGTACTAAATGCTGGATTACAATATGAACATTTAAAATTACATGCTCGGTCAAATGAAATCTCAAGTGTTTTTAGATTTACATTCTCTTCCCATGGCATTGTTGAAGTCTTAGCAATGTCTTCATCTTTAAATATTTCAGTCTTAAACACACGGTCAGATATATGCTGTTTGCCCATATCTTCAACTTTCCAACAGTATTCACATTCTGCTGGACGTTCACCCTCTTGCATCATCTTACGCATCTTCTTCTTATGCGGTGTATTGTGAATCGCTGATGGATTACTTTCAAGTTCTTCTAAAGGAATCCAATGTCCCGGTGGGTGATGACAACTTGTAGTTTGTCCATGCCCTAGCCAGATAGTAGCATTATACCACTTAGCGGCACAGTATGACTTACTGATAGGGTCGATAATTCTTTCTTTATACTGATGAAGTGTCTCTTGGTGTTTTCTAGCCATTGCTCGCCTCTATATTGAATACTCTTGTTGGTGTCAAACTGTTATACCAATCTACTACAATCGGGTCAAATGTTGACGCAAAATCTTTGCCACGTCTCTTATCATACTGTGTATAGAACGACTTGAAATCTCCTTGGCGCTTTTTTAATAATTCTTCTGAGTGTGGATTATTTATTGTTTTCTGTAAAAGAGAGATAAGACGTGTTACATGAACATCTTCTACATCTACCAATTCATTGCCTCTTCTATCATACCATGCTTGTAATTTTTCATGGTAGTGTTCTAGTATATATGTAGGCAATGTAGAGATACTTTGAAACTCAGGATTATATACAGGGTTCAATGACAGAAATGGTCCAACATCATCTGAAACTCTTAAGTCTAACATATCATCCATAAAGTCTGTTATTGAACACAAACATAATGCATTGATAGTCATCATTATATACATTCTATTTAACTTTGGTTGTTCTAATAGTCTTTGACAATTACTTAACCACTTGTCATAATCTATGCCATCACGTATATATTCTGCTTGTACTCCAGTTGCTTCACAACTTGTAAACATTTCAAACTGTGGCACATAATCTATCACATCTAATAATCTTTGAAATGTCTTTTCTTTATCTGGAACAAGATTTGAGTTTATAGCAAATCTCATATTCTTTCCACGTTCTGGATTATTCTTAAACCAATCAAACAATTTCCATACACTCGGATGCATAATAGGTTCGCCACCAGTTATTCGAATACCCTCTAGTGTATCTGCTAATCCCCCATCTGCTTCCCACCATTCCCAAAATGCAGAAATATATGGATTGTCTTCGTCTGTTTTACCTGCACTTATTGTCCAGTCAGCAGTGTTAGAAAAGTGTTCTCTTTCATCTGAAATAATATGTTCGTATGGTCCACTTTCTTTAATGTCTTTGACCCATGTAGAACTAAATGATGGATTACAATATGAACATGCAAAGTTACAGGCCTTATCAAAAGATATTTCAAGTGTTCGTAGAAACGTGTCATCATCCCACTTCTTTAGTGGTATATCTTCTAAGTCTTCATCAGTGTACATACGTGTCTTTAGCACTCTATCAGAAATCTTTTCTGGTCCCTCGTCTTCAACTGCCCAACATTTGTAACACTCTGGTGGTCTTTCACCTTCAAGCATCATCTTACGCATTTTCTTTTTATGCGAAGTGTTGTGTATAGCCGTTGGATTATCTTTTAACTCTTCAACATTTATATCATGTGAAGCGGGCAAGTGACAACTGACTGTCTGTCCGTGTCCTAACCATATAGTTGCATTATGCCATTTTGCGCCACAGAACGAAGAACTTTTAGGATCCATTATCCTAGTTCTATAATCTAAAAATGATTCTGTGTCTGGCTTTCTACTCACGGTGAATATTTCTCTATGTATTCTTCTTTTGCTTCATTCCAGAACTCTGTAAATTCAGGAAATGTTTCTAAGAAATCAAATCCACGTCTCTTATCGTATTGAGAAAAGAATTCATAAAATCTAATTAGTCTATCACTTAGGTCATCATCACTGATTTCTATGCCTTGTTCTGCCCATGCTAAATCTCTTTCTAATTTTAATACTTCGTAATTTTTAAAACCAAGAAAAGATTTTCCATATTCCTCGTCTGGTAAAACTTTTTCTTTCATGTAATCAATATTGTCTTGTATTATTTGTAACATATCTGCATCTGCTACTTGTATGTTAAACCAACTTGGGTCTCGCATGTAAGGAACGTCAAACCAGATTTTTTGTTGTAATACTTTATGTCCATTGTCTACTTGATATACATAACCATACTTTTCTCTGAGTTCTAGTATGTAATCTAAGAAACCACGTAGTGATGGAATACTCAACAGATTAAATGTATTGATAAAGGTAACACTCACTCTACTTGTCTCAGAAAGAAGCCTATCAACGTTTGTCTTTAGTTTTTCCCAATCTAGTCCGTCTCGTATGTACTCTGCTTGTGGTCCTATACCATCAACACTGATAAACACACTAATATGTTTAACTGAAACATTTTCAAATAGATGTGTCCACTTATTCCATTGTTTGTCTTTTTCATAGTTGTTTAGATATAGAAAAGAATTATTATCTGCATCTTCACAAGGACCAACACCTCTAAATTTCTGTTTAATCTCAGATGATGGAAGTGTGTCTACATTTGGCTGTATCAGCCATGGGTCAACACCATGAAGTGTTTCTTCTATAATATACTGTTTCCATTCGTTCCATGGACTTCCATCTCCTGGGTCTACTGCATAAAATAAGACACTTCTTTTATTTGGTGGTGGTGTTTTGAATAACAAATCTTTAAAGTCTACGGGTACAACAGTAGGGTCATTCTCATCAATTACTGGCTTTTCTAATAGTTTTACTTTCTCAATAAACTTATCAAACAATGCATCATCGGGTGGACACATATTTGTAGTCATCGAAACTTCTAAATCAGGATTTGGATTTTCTTTGATATAATCTAATACTTTAAATGTATTCTTGTCCATGAGAGGTTCACCACCTGTCATACGAAAAATCTTCAGATTAGGATACGTTTCTGGAAACCATTTCCAAAATGCTTCGATATACGGATTGTCTTTACGTGCAACTTCTAAAGGCATCAAGCCAATAGTTTTAAGTTCTTGTATATTGTTATGACCACCGCCATCAGAAAATCTAAACGACCCATGTTGTTTGATGTCATCTTCCCATGCTGTACTAAGATGAGGCGAACAATAAGAACACTTAAAGTTACACGCCTGATTGAAGTTTACTTCTACATAACGTGGCTTAATATCATGGTCCCATGGCTGTTGTACAACTTCTTCCCATGCATCTTTCACCCACCATTCACTTGAACGATAATGTCTATCACTCAATGCATCTTTATTTGCATCTTCAACGTTCCAACAGTACTGACATCCTTTCGGTCTCTCGCCCTCTTTCATTTGTCTACGTTCTTCTAATTTGAATTTCGTATTATGAAGTGCGTTTGGATTATCTTTCAACTCATCTAATGGAATAGGATGCGTTGGTGGATGATAACAACTGTGTGTTCGTCCTTGTGGTAGATGTAAACTAACTTGTAACCATTTCGCCATGCACATTGACGGCGATAACTTATTTAATTCTAGTTTGGTTACGTTAGCATCATCATCGTAATTAGCCATTTAGTGTCCGCTCCACCCTGTTTGCTTTTCTGTTGCCAATGGATTATTAACTCTTGGTGGATTATTATACGTTCTCTTCCAGAATTTTGCTAATTCAGGTGTTGGGTCTACTAACTCCATACCTATCTTATCAGTGAGAATGTCACCAATACGTAAGCACTCGTCAAATAGTTTATCATAATCCCATTCAACTCCAGTACGGCTACATTTTTCATCACCGCCCTCGCATAGTGTTAGTATTTCTTCTTCAAAATAAGTTTTAAACCAATCAAAAGAAGAGATGTTTTCTAGTTTGTAATCTTCTACAAAGTTAACATCGTAACATCCTAGTCTTGCACCAAAGCAAGCCCAGATTCCATTCTCTACATCAGCACCGATATTACACCATGTTATTAGTCTTTCATAGTTCTTCGGCCATATTCTTTTTTGAAAGTCTTCAGTTGGAACTTGTTTGCCCTCGTCTAGTGACATTTTAACACCTTCACGGTATCCCGCACGGAATGCCTGAAATGGTGAACCTGCGTTGAGTACTTGAGAATAAATGTTATTCATTTGAATATAGTTTAGGTCCCAACAGAAATCTACTTTCTTTGTTTCGTCTTCTGCGTTCTCATGTGTTTTCATTTCTAAAACTAAATCTACTGGCCAACATTTGATACCGCCATTGCCATATACTAAGCCATTCACCATGTTCTTAGCACTCCAACTTACAATAGAGTTTTCTAAGTCTGTGCCTGCTGGGAATGTTATTTCTAGGTCAAAAAACTTCTCATCAACAATGTTATCACCATCAATAGTAATAAATCTTTCTGTTTCACTTTGTCTTGCACATTCTTTATGTGCGTTGTCAAAACCTTTCACACCATCTACTCTTTTAGCAAATGGGAATTTCATAATTAGATTTGACCAATGTTCTTCTTTTGCTGGTTCATCGTAACTAATGTAGAATACATCTAAGTCACCAAGAACTACTTTTGTTTCTTTCATACTTTCCTCCACGAATACTTGTCGAAATACTTCTGTGTATATACACTTACGTTGTATTTATTATATGACAACTTAACATGTTTTCCAGCAGACAATAACTCTGAAAATGGTATCTCTATTGTCTTAATTAAGAACTCTGGTCTATCTTTATAGCAGATAAAGAACACATGGTCAGTCTTTCCAGCGACAGTTAAGAGTTGATTAGGGTCGATACCTATTGTATCTTTGAGTTTCTTATTCGCTTCAAATTGTATCCCCTCGTCATCTAACGAAAGAATAATATCAGCATTCTCTTCAATCATAACTTTATGTAATTGATTATCTTTGTTTCTTCTCTTAATATCTACTTTTGTTTTCACAATTTCGTATACGAGAGGATTACTTGTTCTACTGACTATATAATCAGAAAACTTATATGTGCCTTCAAGGAATGGCTTAATGTCTTCTATCTCAAACCATGCAAATAAATCTTTTGTATCTATTATTTTGTTTGTGATTTGTGAGATTTTACTAAAGGAGTCAAAGTAAACAGCACGACATGTATCTGTTTTGTTTATAAGACTTATCATAATACTGCATCCTCTAATTGTTTAATTTTACTTTCATCCATCCAATTCTTCTCTACATAATGTACAGGTAATGTTTGAGTGAAATTACCAATCTTAACAGATAAATCATCACTCAGTTCACTAGTGATACTCTTTGTCCAGTTGTTTTGTATCTGATTTACAGGCACATTCTGTACCATACTTTTCATATGAACAAATGTAGGAACATCTTTAATATCGTAATCACATGTTTCTTCTTCAATATCTAACAGTTGAATGGCTAATGCATATGCTACATCGGCACTCATCCAGTCTTGTCCTGTACCTTTAAGAAATTTATCATAGTATACATTCCAGTGAACCATAATAAGTTCAACCATTCTAAAGAATTCATGTGATAGATTTGATTTCTTAAAGTAAGTAAAGTTACTATATACGTTTGGTAAGTTTAATTGAGTAAACTTCTTTCTATAATAGTCACTGGTTACATCTTCATTTCTGAAAGTTTTGACGTTAGTACAACACCAAACTTCTTTCTTAGTAAGATAGTCCCACCAATAGTCTACGCTACTAGTGAATATCATATCACAATCAAGTATGACTGTCTCATCATAAGGAGTCATATGTTGATACTTCCACTTATTATGTATCTTCCATTTGTCGCCTTTAGCATCGTCATTCCATGGAATATCAACAATAGCATCAAACACTTTTTTATGTTTGTCAGTTATTAATTTTTTGGTTGCTTCGTCAACGCACACACATAGATTGCTAATTTTTTGAGTTGCTCCAAGACTAAGAGCAAGTGCATAAGCCATTTCTAAGTAATCAATGTCTTCACTATTCTGTGCGATAGTTATATATCCTCTACTCATTTGCTTTCTCCATGTAATAAGAAATCATCTATAAATCTACTTACTGCTTTCTTATTCATAATATGTAAATCTGTACACGTGAAACGTGATAACAGATGGTCTGTAATTCTTTCAGCATCAGCACAAAACATAATAATATCATCATGTGAATTGACCCTATAAATATCGTCAAGGTCAAAACTGTTATTCAGATAATCAATTGGCAATGATGGTACATCAAATGCAACACTACCATTCAGTATATGTAATGCCATAGAAAAAGCAAAATCATTTCTGAATAGATTGCCACTACAGTTATATAGATAATAATAATACTTATAATTATATTTTATATGGCTTATGAGGGTGAATAGATTTTCGGCAAAGTCAGATTTTTTAAAGTAAAATACTGTTGCCCAATACATAGGAACACTAAAGTTGTCAAGGTATGTTATGTTATCTTTGTGTCTTTCAGATACGTCTCTATACTTACAATTAATCATTACATCATTGGCACTGTCCCATACTTGGTCTAGTACGTTGTTCATAATGAAGTAATCACTATCTATTACAAGAGTTTCATCATAAGGCGACAATTCATATACATCACTTCTACTCATGTTTCTAAACGAAGCATATTCGGTATCACGTGTAGTATCTTTGAATAACCTTACATTGTCTGGTTGAAAAGTATCGCTAACTATTACGTTATCAAAATACTCATCGATTAGTTTCTTTTCGGATTCTAGTGTTTCTGTATTTGTAACTAAGCAAATCTCATCATAAAGAGAAAGATGTTTTCTAACATATCCAGCACAAGCACAGGCTTGTTTAGCATAGTTAACGTACCCATTGTTCTGGGCAAATACTATAATGCCTCGACTCATATTAAATCTCTAGTACTTTTTCTATTTTGCGAGAACTTCTTAGTTTCTGATAATCATTGTAATAATCATTCACTACTTCGAAGTATAAACTTGATACCTCAGATAGAAACTTTTCGGTATCTTCGATATGAATAGGTATATCGTTCTTATCAAGTAGTGATATTTCTGTTTTGCCACTCGAAACAACAAAGTTCATAAAAGATATAAGTGACTGGTCTACTGTAAAAGAACCACCAGCAGTACTGTAACTTAACAAGTTTTGTGTTTTGACTTTAAGATTATTTTTATTAATGTTGAAGGTTTTCATTGTGTTAGAAAAGTCTAATGCTTTTTCTAGTCTCTGAACTGCTTCTTCTGTTGTATTATCTACCATAAATTATTCTCCTGTATTAGTATTAATAATACAGTAATTTGTGGTAAAAGTCAATAGTTAAAGTTGAGAAAGACTGAAATAACCTGGGCTAGTAAGATTTACGCCATCTGGTGTGTCAGTTGGAATGAATTCATCAACAGTCACTTGTAGATTACCAGCAACATAGTCTGTTCCTGTCCAACTGCCAGAATAAGGAGGAGTAGACCAACTACCAGAATCAGCAACATGAGAATCATCAAACCCTATTTTTATTTCTACATCTGAAGTTCCAGCAAGTCTTGCCGAAACATTTAATTGGTTGCCGGAATAATCTCCTGTACCGCCTTTTGTGTATACTACTTGATAAGATGATGTAAGCATACTGAATCCGTAACCTTCTGTGCCTGCACCAGTCGATGCTTCAGTAATAGAGTGCTTTATTTTAACAACAGCAATAGCATCAAGCATTGTTTTCCAGTCATTACTTTGAGCATGAGAACTGTCAATGGCAGAAAGAACCGAATCGATTCTTATTTCACCGCCAGAGTTAAAGAAGTGTCTACGAGCATTAGCATCTGAGTAACGCACTCTTGTTTCATAATATATTTGATTAGCATTAGTCCATATAGGAGTACCTACATTAGGGTCTACATATGTTTTTGCTGAAGATATTCTATTGGCATTTGCAGTCATATACACTACAGAACTATTAAGTTTATTGCCTACTATATTTGCAATGTCTGTTTTAATAGATGAGATGACACTGTAAACGTCATCTATTGGCCAGTCAGCACTTAAGGTGCTAACTGGCGAAAATAAAGGTGTGCCTTGATGTCGGCCTGCATAGAACATTGAGGTCAAAAGTTCATCCCACAATGGTGTAGTAACTTCGTCTACTGCATAGTTGACTACGAGATGATTTTGACCATATCCCGAATCTCCTGTTCCTATACCAACAATGTTGTTGATATCATCTGCAAAAGAGTTAAATAATTTAACTAAATCCTGTTTTTGCGATAGTCCTGTTAAATAATAACTCTGTGGTGCCATTTACATCTTCCCACAACTTTTAGATTATAAAGAATCAGTAACAGTAACAGTTGGATTAGTTAAAGTAACTGAGCCACTTGCGTTTGTTAATCTCTTCGATGCAATAGTAACAGTAGAATCACCTGGTACACTGTCAGCACCAGTCCATGACCATGCTCCAGCATAACCAGAACCACTGCCTGAACGGGCAACGTGTGCGTCTGCTAATTCTGTTTTAATATACAAGTCTGCACCACTGTTGGCAGTTTGTGCTGAAACTTGTAGATAGTTTGCACTGTAATCTGAATCATCTGCTAATTCTTTCTTATGAACAGTATAAGATGTTCCAACGTCACTATGCTTATATCTTGTACGTGTTCCTATATCTGATGAATCTTCAGGTCTTACTGAGTAAGTAAATGTACCTAATTCAGAAGTAAGTTGTTCCCAAGAAGTACCCTGTTGGTTACCAGATGAGTCACTATGTGATGCTGAAACTCTAAGTTCACCACCCGCGGCGAACCAAGCATTTAAATTTGCCGCTGAACCGAATGCAAATTTAACGATTTGAGTTCTAGTACCATTCCAGTTTGATGCTGATTCTGAAGATTCGTTTTGAACACTTGTGTCCCAATCTGAATAAGACCAAGGTGAGTCAAAGCGTGTATCGATGTCTGTTATGAATTGAGCCGCAACTGCACCATAATCGTCCCAGTCGATTACTGTTCCTGCATTTACTGCCGTGAACGGATTCGAAATATTGTAGTAATTCGAAATCTTTGCTGCCGCACTGTAGATTGAATCGTGATATGCATCATCGACAGTATCGCCAGTTGATGGATTAGCCGCAATAGAATGAGATTGATTATACCCACCATGTACGCCTGTACCATTTAGAATTTGATTTAATTTTGTACGAAGACTTGATAAATCATCGTAATTAATTGTTGAGCCTGAAGCCATTGTTATACTCCTAAATTTTAACTAATTTGTATTGTAACTGTGTAGTCAATTACAATCGTTCGGTTTGCCGCAAGTAACACGGGATGGAAAGTTACGTGCGTCATCATTAATGTTTTTGTCTTATCAAGTGAACCACTATTGGTTACTCCCGATAGTAGTCCAATTTCATCAAAAGTGAATTGTTCTGCTTGTGTAGACGTTGCAGAACTGTCACTCGTTGGAATTGTTCCACTGACAGCCGTTGCATAATCAGTGTGACTTACATCTACACTGAATTTTACTTTTGCTGTATTGTTTGGTACTATGGATCCAGCACCCATGTCCTCTCCTGGATAGTACACTGTGTTTATTGTTTCTTGTTCGTAAGTTGGAACATACAATGAAGCGTTACTCGCCGATATTGATAGTTGGTCATACGTTGGGTAGACTCTCGGAGAACGGTAAGAAAGAGTTGTAGTTGAGGTGCTACCACCCTTGCCGAATTGCATCCAATTGATATATGGGGCAGAACCTGATGAGTTTACACTCGTTGCTTTGCCGCCCATGGCTGAAGCCAATACATATGCCATATTTCCTGGATGAATTGCATTCTTCTTTTGTACAAGTACTTCGCCACTCTCTTTATCGTAGATTTTGAGTGTGCCTACTACTTGTGATTTTATTACGTCTTTAAACATGTTTATATCCGTCTCTTAGATTATATCTTATATTTATCTACTCATTGTATTTATGCGTTCCTATCAATACTTCTATTCTAATACAATTATTTGGGGTCTTGTAATACTAATGCAAGTGGAGTGTCGAGTATAAACACTCTATCGCCCTGCTTAAAGTCGTATGTCATTGTAGTATATAGACCTCTATCATCAATATTAAGTGTTCCAGATGTGTGTTTATCATACATCATAAACTCAATATCGTTGCCTTCTTTACATGTAGCAGTACCCGTACCTTCACCTACTCCAGATGCTGTAAATATACCGCCAACTGTATTAGAAACTCCTCCAACTAAGGTAAAGTCTGTTGTACCTATTGTATCAATTACGTATTGTTCTCCAATCTTAAACTTTCCAGCGATATGAGTGTGCGATGACGCTTTCATAACTGCTATTAATCTCTTATTCTTCTTAGAGGCAATCAACTGTGCATTTGTAAGTCCAGATGATGTTATCATAAATGGACCACTAGCAGTACCTGTACCTGAACCTACTGCTGTTGCTACAAATTCTGTACCCACTGTATTGGCACTAGCACCCTGTTCACTAACAAAATCCGTTGTTCCAGATGTTACAATAGTATATGTTCTACCTACAACAAATGAGCCAGCAGTAATTACAACATCTTCTGCCATGGCACATGATGCCTTAACTGGTATATTATATCCTCTACCATATACATCATACACGAAAAATTCTGTCTTGTCAAGGTGTAAATTTCCTAAATTCTGTACACCAGAAACATCTGCATCTGCGCCACCCGGAGCATCTAAGTAATTTTGAACTACGACAACTGATGATTCGACGGCTCTAGCGTTGACTTCTCCTGTATCAAAACCGCCAGTTTCTGTAGTTGCGAATGGTCTGTATCTTATTAAACCACCTTGTTCGTATTCGCCATCAGCAATATCTTCTGTAGCGATACCATCATAAACTGCCTCACCATATCTACTTGCTTCACCGAAGTCTAAAGTCATCTTCAGTTTTTCTTCTGCTGACATTGTGACTGATGCTGTGTCTGATAATTGATTAAGTCTCTTAATATTTCTTATCTTAGCATGGTATGGTTTTGTTTCTCTAATATACTCTAAGATATCTTCTTCGCTCTCTCTTTGGTATACTGCGTGTTGCTTAAGTGGTCTACTGTGTAAATCTAAATCAAAGTAACTTGTTTTAAATAGCCAATCAGGATAAGATTTTTCTGTATAAAGATAATCAATCATTCTATAGAATATATTATTGATAAACTCTGTCTTAGAACGATTTCTAATCAAGTTCATCAATTCATGTATCTGAATACCAGTTGCATTATTATAATATTGACTAAATGCTGTTCCTGTTCCAGAACCAACACCAGTTGCTACAAATTTACCACCACTTGAATTGCTACTAGCACCTAGTGATACAAAGTCTGTTGTTCCTACTTCTAATATCTCATAAGTGTTACCGATTACAAATTGTCCTGCTGAAACTGTTTCTGGGTATGTAAAATCATTGAAGCCCAATGAAATGTTCAGAACACTATTACTTCTATTAACTAATCTTAATTCGTCATTGTATTCAAAATAGAATTCATTATGTGTAGGTAGTTTCAACTTAAATGATGATATACCATTCTCATATCTTTCAAGCATATCAAATTCTCTGGTAGTTGATAGATACGCAAAGTTGTCAATCTTTTTAAACGAATCATCAATGTACCAATCACCTAGACTAAAGATATAATCATCAGTGTCTATATACTGTTTATAATTATAATATTCTGTCTGTAATAGTTTTCTACTCATTGCATCGTTTACAACTGTTGAGAAGTTATCTCTCATTGCATATTTGTTTGTAAACCAATTATTCTCTGTTTCTTCTACTCTATAAACTCTCAGAACATCTCCGACGGTCATGGTGTGTGTTTGGGATATCTTTAAGTTAGAACCATCAATCGTTAAGTATTGAGCATTCACAGTTTTACCATCTGTTGTCACTGCGATATCATCTATTGTTAGTCCAGACATGAATTGTATACCCATGCTATCAACTGGTGTAACAACTGCAAAGTTAACATCTGTTAGTTGAGGTGCAGTAAGTTTAGTCGCATATGACTGCTTAATTGTAGTTCCAGATACAGAGTTAATCAGGTCATCCAAGAACAAATCAGGAACTGGTGTATGGTCATTCTCTGGTAATAGTTGCCAATCTGAATGTTCTTTAACAATTCCATCTTCTACTTGGTACTCTAATGATGCTGTAAGTGTTTCGCTGTTATATGATTTAGAATCATTACTCATAATAACACTTCGCTTGCCGACTGGTAAGAATTTGTTTCTAGGTCCATTTGATGCTAATAGTAATGATAAATCTTTTGCATCTTTGTCTGTTGTTGACCAGAAGAAGTATTCAATGACTTCTCTTCCTGCATCTTCGTCAAAGAATTTCTTCGAGTTGTATGCTTCAACTCCAACTGGTAGAGTCCTAGATTTTGTCCATTTCTTTACTATCAGTTTAGAATTATCTACAGTCTTACCCCAATATCTTCTTACAAAATCAATATTCAAGTTACCAGCGGAATCACCATAATCATTATAGCGATAGAAACGTGCTAAGTCTGTATCCCACCACATTTTGTTTAATTTTTCATCTAACCAAGCATCATTACTTGATGTTGTATCATATTTTGCTGGGTCAGTCCACATAACATAATCTAGTTTAGAAATATTTGACCCTGCCATCTTAAGATTAAGTGGGTCATAAATGTTATGAATTATGAAGTCTTCACCATTTTGGACAATCAAACGTTTTGTTAGATTAGTATCTATTACCGATGCCTGTTTTGCGTGTACTGTTTTACCAGAAATCGGATTATAACTTAGTACTGCCCATCCGACTGTATCATAATCATCTATCCATAACTTACTTGCACTATTTAACCCTAGTTCTTGTTCGAATTCAAGTCTTGTTGTTCCGTTATAATCTGGAGTATATCTTACTGACTTCCAAAGCATTGCTTTGAAGTTTGCATTTGATGTTACGTTAGAATATGTTAATGATAGTCCAACCTTAGTTAGTATTGCATCAGGAGTTCCTGAGAATGACATTGATACACTATCATTTGTAAATATCATTCTACCATCACTTGATACACCAACGACAACATCAGAGGCTGATGTTATCTGGCTAGCGAATTCTAATGCAGTAGGACTTGTTGATACTGTGTTAGTATATGTGCCTGCTGTTATTCCCATATCAGAAAGAGGGTTTCCAAGAATATTAGAAACAATTATTGTCTTTTCTGAACTTGTTATTTTTACCTGTCTATCAGATTTAACTGCAAATGCAGTTGATATAGTGAATACTTGTGCGTTTAAGTCAGATACTATTGTGTCTGTGGCATCTATCGCAACTGTAGTTGTTACAAAGCCTAATCTACTCATAGCGCCAGAAGTTACTTCAACGATATCTAAGTTGTGATTTGTGCTTGATATCTTAAGTGTTCCTGTTAATACAGATGCTGTTACACCTGAAATAGACCTTGCATTAATCTGCGTAACAACACTATCTATCGTTGGGTTTTGATTAGTCTCATATGTTCCGGCAGTTATGCCTAATTCACCTAATGCTGTGCCAGAAATTACCATTGAACTTCCAGAACTTACTATAGTCATACGGTTATTAGAATCTATTGTAGCAGTTATATCAGATATTGCAGTTAAGTCTGTTGCTAAATTATCTAATTTAGAATCTGTATATGAGTTCGTTGTTGATAGTCCTAAGTCAATCAACGACCCACCAGTCATAGTCAATTGTGGTAATGAAGTGGTCAAAACTAATTGATTTGAAGATGTTGATGCAACAACTTGACTTGTTCCTGTATTAATTGCAGTTACGATTGCTGTTAAGTCATCTCCACTTGTTAGTGAAATAGTGTCACCATTAATTGTCAACGGCTTCGTAGATGTCATTGTTGGCGATGTAACTGTGCCTTGAACCGTCAAATCTTCTACTGTCTTTGTCGTTGCATCGATAATAACTGTGTTGCCTGTCGTTAGTGAAGAACTTCTTGTAGCAGTTGTAGTTTCTGATATAGTACTAGACTGACTATAATCGATGGTCAATGTTGTGCCATCTATTGTTACCTGGTCACCTTGTGTTGAACTAAATGCGCCAGTTGTAGTTGCTACAGTTCCTGAGAACGTTACTGTTGTGTTCGTTCCATTTTCAACTAATCCATCATCATTGTATACTACAAAACTTGCTTGTTCTCCTTCTGTAACTACCGAGTTTGCAACTGTGCCTAGTATTGTTATACCAGAACTAGTTGCACCAGATGGGGCATAAGTGTGTTGTGTGCCATCTATTGTTATAATATCTCCACTTTCGAAAACTGGATTACTAATAGAACCAATCGCTTCAACGCCAGAATTTGTACTCGTAGGTACAAATATACTATTAGTTGTCGCTGAGTCTATTTCAATAGTTAATGGTTCGAAGTCTTCTTCGAATATTAGATATTCATGTATGACTACGCTGTTTACTGTTTTTGTTCCATTCGCAGATAACAAATAATATCCTGCAATTGTTGGACTTATCTCATCGGCATCTATTTTTAAATAAATTGGTTTATTAATAGATGTAGAATTAATCGCAGATGCAGTACCAATATATAGTTGGTTATCTGATGTTTCACCTACATAACTTATTTCAGCAACTTCACTAAGACGCACAACATCCCAATCTCTATCTTCGTCTGTTTGTAGCCAAGCAGTGTCGCCCTCATACAACGTAACACCAGTCAGTGATGTCAAGGAATCATACGTGCCAGTAATATACGTCACATCTGATTCGTTTACATAACCAGTAGTTTTAATTGCTATATTATTTTTCTTAGTAACTGGTAAAAGTTCTTTAGTATTATCTTGGTATTGAACTAAGAATGGATTTTGGACCATGTCAGTTACTGTAATTTGTTTTGACATTGTGTATTTTGATGATTGGTAACCGTAGTCACTTAATCTTACTGCCCATATATCTGAGTGTGTAATATTTTCAAAGTCACCATTTTTATTGACAATCTTATTGATACTAGAAACAGTTGCTTTATGGGATAAGAAACCTTTGTAGAATTCTAATTGTGATTCTCTTTCAATGCCATGATTTGTTAGATATGCTCTTGTAGTATATCCATATTGATTTGATTTTAAATTGTTTAATATAGATAGACCTTGGTCAACTAGCGTATCTCTGTAGAACTTAGTCTCAGCAATCATTGTGTCAAAGTTTGGTATCAGTTTGTCATTATGGACAATATATCCATCAACAGTTAACGTGCCATCCCAATCAACAGTTCTGTTACAATCAATTTGCATTCTAAGATTTCTAGTATGCGAATGTGGGTCATATATAATGTCACCATAACTGTCAACTCTATCTACAACAAAGGCATGTTCTATATCTCTTATGTCCATTTTCATTCCATAAATAGGAACATTACTTGCAAATGTTAGTTTTGAACCATCTGTATGAAAGTCAACTTCAGATGTTGGTATGCGTCTACCAGATGCATCTAAGATACGATAATAGTTTTTAAAAGTTTCTGTTGAAACACTAGCAACACCATAATCTGTGTTGAATATACCACCAGTTAACAACGGAGTAAGAGTAATAAAATCACCTACTGAATTGTTTTCTGACTGCCATTCTAAGAATTTTAATAATAGATTTTCCCAATCTACTGGTTCACCGAAGTCAGTTGAATCTGTGAATTCCCAGCCTACTAATTTCAGATACTCTTCATATCCCATTATTAGATGTGCTACATCATCTAGTGTTTGTAGTACATCACCGTAATTGTAATTCTTTACAGTGTCATCTACTAACTTATTGTAGCCCATTGCTTGAACTTTATTTGTTGTCGGCCACTTAGAAACTGGTTTCCAATTTTTAATACTTTCATCAAAATCTGATGGAGCAGTATGGCTGTTAAGACAAACATAAGGAACATTGTTTCTTAAGATATAAGAATCTAATCTATAATATTCACCAGCATTCCAAGTCTTTAACTGAAGTTTGTCACCTTCTGTTTGAAATGCTTTTTCTCCACTTGCTTTGTCCCAACCCATTGCGTAAAATGTAGGATTAATTTCATCATATCCATGTATTCTAAAACCAAACTTGTTAATTTTAGGCTGTGATATTAATGTCCATTGACTATAATCAAAGTTTATTAGGCTAACATTACCATTGCCTGAACCTAAACCAGTCGCTACGAATGAAGTGCCGAGATTATTATTTGTAGAACCAACTAGTGTAAAGTCAGTTGACCCAACATGGTTAATTTTATATGTTGTTCCAATTATAAATGAGCCTGCTGGAGTTGTTGATTCTTTTGATGATAATCCCGTTACTTTTCTTTTATAGTACTTGTTATCATTTGAATTTAAAACAATATCACCTTCAACATAACTTGCCAGGTCTGCATATGCATATACTGGATATTTGTCTTCTATCGATACTTTTTCTAATACTATTGCACTGAAGAATTCACTTCTATTCGGTACACCAGAATGTACGAAGAGGTTAAAGTTGTCTGTTGGCAATTCAGTGTATCTACTGTTTGATAGCGAGTTGTTTTCTGTTTGTAATTTAAAGTTGTTTACAAATCCACCTAACTTAGAACCCAATTTGAATGTATAGTTTTGTTTGTCAGCAATTACATCATCGTTGTTTATGCCTTCACTCTTGTTTGAGAAAGAAATAATGTTTGCTATTTGTGAACTATATGAGTCCATAATCTCAAATGGTTTTGACAATAACATTAACATAAATTCGGCAAAAGCAAACTCACTACTACGTGTCCATGCTAATTCAACTGGTGAGTTATCACCAAATTCCCATGCTTGGTCCATTTCTAATATATCACTAGATGATATATCATTGCCAAAGAATAGAACTGCTGGAGTTTTAAGATTACCAGAAACATCAACTGGAACTGGACAATTCAAAGAATTTGTTGAAATGAGTTTGTTCCAAAATGCAATCGTAGTATAATCTGAACCGTAAGTTGTATCAAAGTTTGTTGGCTTTTGTGATTTCTTTATTGCTTTCCAAGGTTCTTGTAGTGGTCTATCTGTACCATAAGAATATAATAATTGACCTCTCCAATAACCAGCCGCACTATCATTTTTCGCTCTATAGTTCCAAGTCTTGTATTCAGATGGCGATGCATCAAATGATTCGTTATTTAAATCATCAATGCTATTTCTCATCATCCATTTCTTAAAGAATGGATACATGATGTATTTCTTTTCAGAGTTTGAATAGTCTGAGCCTGTTGTTCCGTATATCGCATAGTTCATACTTGTGATATCAGAACTCGTATTGTCTGCTAAGTTATTAAAGATTAAAGTTTCGAATGCAAGTAAGATTGTATCTATTCTGTTTACTTGACCATTAACTAATGGGTATGCAGGAACTAATGAACCATCATGTCCCTTAATAAATTTAGTAGGCGTTTCATATCCATTATCTGTAATAATCTCTGGAATATGTGCCGGTGTTATAGCAAGTGATGTTGCACTAGGTGGAATATATGTTTCTTTAATGTTAGTGTAGTGTCTTACTTTGATTGTATCACTTGATGTTCTTGTTGATGTGAAAAGAATTTCTGTAGCACCAGAAGACAATGTGTAATCTACATTCAATCTTTGTACAACACCATCTAATATTACAACTATATTTTTATCATATAATATAGAATCTCTGAACGTAGGCATAACTTGTTCTGTTGCACCATCAATCACAGTTACGTCAAGTTCTTCATAGTGAGCATGAATTTCACCAAAGTTTAGCATAGTGCTGTCTCTAAAGATGCTTACGCTTGTTTGTTTGCCCATAGATATTGTGTTGATTGCTTCTTCTAAGATAAGTAAATCACTTTTTGTATCACTTGCACTATCAGATAGGGTTTCAATAATTGTAGTTAGAAACTTGTTTTTGTAACCGTTATAAGAGTTAGATAAGAACTCTGTTGCTTTGATAGGGTTATAGTCTTCTCTAGTCAATGCAAAGTATGCCTCTTTAATATCTACACTGTTCGTAACTAGAACACTACCTTGACTTGCATGTCTTAGTTTATCTGAATTATTACCTATTTTTCTATAGTTATTTCCTGCGTCTGGGCTACCAGTCAATCCAGGCGCTGTCTCAATTATACGAACAAAGTGTTCATAAACTAAAGAGAATGTCATCTCTGAATTTGAATATGATTTATTATCAACGTTATATTCTAATGCAGGATTAATTCTTTGGAATACACCATCGCCGTCAAATACAACTGGAGTATTTGTACAATAATCAACATATATGTTTCCAGTAATTGGTGAAGTTAGTGTAATTTTCTTATCAGAACTAGAGTATGAATAGTTTCCTATTTGTTTTTGTCCGTCTATATATAAGTCTATTGCATTAATACTTTTAGGAGCCTGAAGTAATTCGATACTTGTAGCATCTACTTTGTCGCCGATTTCTTGTCTTAAGTTTCTATAATCAAAATCAGTTTTGAGTGTCAGAGACTTGTAGTCATTTTTCAACTTGTATGTCAAGTCATTTGTCAAATCAATATTGAACACATATTCACTTTGAAAATCGCCGGCTTTTAGTTTTGGCTTAAATCCTAATTGTTTGTCTAACGTATAATTTTCACTAACTACATAGTGAAATATTTTTATATCATTGGCATATACATTAGAAGAATTGTATGCTTTGAAACTTGGTATGTATTGCCAAGATGCTGAACCTGTGCCAGAACCCACGTCTGTTGCAGTGAATGTTGTGCCAATCTCATTATCTGATGCACCGATTGATGTGAAGTCTGTCGTTCCTACGGAAGCAATGGTATATGTAGAACCTACTACAAAAGCACCAGCAATTGCAGATACTGTTTGTGTCAATGATACTGCGGCACTTTCATTACTTAATTCTAGGTCTTCATCAAATTCAATAATTGGTCTTGTTGCTTGTGCTATTTCATCAGAGTTGCTATCAAATATAAAGTCCTTGATGTCATCATAGTGATACCAATAGTTGTTTTTTGACCACCAGTTTGTTGGTGTTGTAGTTCTATTGATTGTGACATAATGCTTATTTACTGAACCCGTAATGTGAGCATGAAAGTTTGGCGAAACCCAATAATACATACTATAGTTTATAAACTTATCTAAATCTATAGGTAGTGCAACTGTGCTTAATGTAGATTTGCTATTGAATAATCTTCTGTGGTCGTTTGTTAACGCACCTTTATTATACAATGCATTCAGTAAGTCATCATAGTAAACATTATCAGTTGTAGTTGTATTCGTAAATGTTGGTTCTAATCCGTAATTATCTCTTGCATATGATGTTGGTGGGAAAGATAGATAAATGTCATCACTCTTAAATATTCCCTTTTCTTTTCTACCTACAAATGCTTTTGTTTTCTCCATCTCACCGACAGAGAAAGCACGGTTAAGTGTCGTTTCGAAAATCGATTCTAACTCACGGTTTTTTAGATGTCCTGGTAAAAAGTCATAAATCTTCTTTGCCATGTTATTCGCCTACTAATTCAGATTGTGATAATTGTTTGATTATTTTTACATCATTAGATGTAGTGACTGCCATAAATATTTCATTTAATGAACACGAGATACTAAGTAAATTTGTAAATTCATTTGTAGAATATTTAGGAGTAATTACTACACTCGAAATATAATCTGCTAATTCTTTATGTAGATACGCCGCTAGTTCTGAGAAATAGAATGTAGCACCAAAGTCCCAGTTATCAATTGAGAAGTATTCATTTACTTTATTAGACACTGCTGTTTTGATTTCACTGTCAGTATATCCTACTCCCAACTTCTTAATGACCTTAAACGTTGCTTGGTTTTCATTTTTTGCATACGAACCGAATAGATATTTAAACTCTACTGGAATATAAGCAATATGGTCACCGATGGCTGCCTTAGGCTCAATAGTGTTCATTAATTTTGATAACTCATAATTATTTGGTGCGATTGGCGTTGCTGTTTTAAATCCATTTGCTGACCACTTCTCTACGTTTCTTACATAGTCTGAACCCAACACATACATATCTATAATATTACTTGTACTAGGGTCAATTCTCTTATCTAGGTCTGCATAGTGGTCCCATCTGAAACTTGTAAACGCATCTTCAACAAATGTTACACCTTCTGTTGGTGTGTATGTTACTGTTCCGTGTGATATTACATTGTTTGCCGCTGGCACTTTTGGAAAGTTAGTATTCCATGAACCTGCGATACGTTTATACCAAGTGCTTGTAGTTGTGTTGAACCATAATGTAGCAGTTGAAGGCATTGAATTATCTGGAATACCAGCACTTATCTGTGCGGCTGCCACTGCATATTTTGATGTTCTCTGATATTCAATATTATCTTTTGTATAGTTTTCCATTACTATTGTTGCGCCTGACGTAACATCAAGTAAAGCAAACGGATGGTCATCTACACTTCCTGCATTCAATTTAACTTTTGTACTATCTTTATATCCAGCATCTGTCAAATAGTCATCATACACATATGATGCAACTGATTGATATACCGATGTAGTTGTTACACCAACTCTTGCCAAGGCAAAAGATGCTTTAACTCTGACCGATGAATTTGTAAGGTCTGCCAATGTTGCTCCTGTGCCTATATTCACATCAATCAAATCATTTACTGAGACTGGATATGTCCAGAACACAATCTTATAATTAAGTCCCGATGTGTTTGTAATAGTTACGTGGTCAGTATCAATGTATGTGCCACTATCTGTTCTAAGAACAACATTACTAGATGTAAGTGGTGTTGAACTTGCGATAGTGAATTCACCATATGCAGTCTGTTTAAATTTAATATCAGCATCTGCTGGTGTGATGTTTAAAACGTTTTGGTTTCCAGATGTAGAAGCATCTGTGTCTGCATGTTGGAATGGTAATACAAATTTATATGTATCAGTATTAGAATCGTAAGTTGTAACTATTTCGTTTTGTTCTATTCCATCACCTACATCTCTGAAAACGAAGTTGCTAGTAGAAGTAGCAGTAGCAAAATAAGTTAATAGAGTAGATTGTGATGTATCGCCTTTGAACCCTTTAGTGGTCAAGTCATTAGTAGATATAGTAGTAAAACTACTTTCTGCATTTGAATCGTCTTCAGTACCGTCGTAGTTTATAACAAGATTAGCATTTGATAAGTTTTCTTCTGAAGTTGCTGTTGTAGTATTATTTGCACCAACTAATGTACCAAGTGAAACTACAGTAGCCAGATTATCAATTTGTATTTTAAGTTTATCTATTCCATCTCCTAAATCAGTAGCATCACCAATTTTATTACCAGAAGCACTAGTAGGTGCAACTATGTCTGAAGAATCTAATTTATAATCTAATCCATCTTCTGAGATAAGAAAATGTTCATAAGTTACTCCTGATATCGCATCTTGTGTATCTACAAATGTATACGTTTCTCTTGCGCCAGTGTGTAAGAAGTCTGCATCAAACTCTGCTCCAACTGTGTTGTATGCAACTGGATTTTTTACTTTACCTTGTCCAATAGTAACACTAGGACTATCTTGTGATGCATTAAAGTTTGTATCACTACTAGAAGTTTTGTAGTTAAGAAGTATTTTGTCTCTTGTTGATAGTTTCGTTTCGTTGTCAATAACTTTTGTTGTGTTTCCGTAGAAAAACTTAACTTGGTCTCTACTTTCAAATGCAACTTTTTTACCTACAATTTCTGCTACATATTCAGATTCGTTATCTCTAATACCAGAAGTATAGTTGAATACAACATGAGCATCGGATGGAGTAGAACCTGTGTGAACTTGCCATTGCCATTGACTTGCTGTACTTGTGATTAAACTATATTTTATAGTAAAGGTAGATTCTGTAGCACTGTCAATTTTTGTTTTTATGTCTGTGATTTCAGCATCTGTAAATCTTGTTCTTAGACCTCTAACTGCACGTACTACTGTACCATTATCTGGTATTGCTTTGTTTAATGTGTAGTTCTTTGAACCGTCAGATAAAGCGGCAGAACAAGTGATAACTTTTGCCCAAGTCATATTTGTGCCAACTTGTAATTCAAACATATCTCCTTCATATATTGTCGCTGTAGATGAAGGTATGTTGGTGTTAATCATCATTGTATCACTAGTAGAAACCGAGTATGATAATGCAATCGCAACGTTTACTGCTACATTATCTTTGTTCTGATAGAAGAAATAATTTAAAAGACTTGGATGTTTGATTGCTTTTGTAAGTTCATTTCTAATGAAGTTGTCACTATTGCCTTGTGTCTTATTATATCTCAATGGCATTTTTATTGTTTCATCTTCTACAAACAATGTACCGTCTGAACCTGTTACACTTAGATTAGAGTGATGACCTAATACGTCATCCATCTCAAAGAAACGAGAGTTTCCTGCGAATGATGTATTAACTGATTTTAATTTTCTGACAACATTAGTACCAAGTGTTAACGGGTAAACATTATAATCTTGTGCGTTTACCATTCTATCTTGTGAGTAATAACTTCTTGGTGCAATTCTACGTACACTTGCGTATGTTTCACCAGAGTAGTTTTCAGTAAAGTCTCTAGTACTTGTTAGTGTAAATGTTAATCTATAAACTCTATTATCAGTAGCAACGTATGGAATTGTTATTGTTGAATTTGTAATATCACTTGCATTTACAGAGAAGTCATCATTATCTACTTTTCTATACCAAGTTCTGTATCCACCTGATGCGGCGTTTCCAAATATCCCATCAGGATAAGTAAGTTGAATTGAGTTATTGTCTAATGTAGTGACACTTACTATATCGCCTGTGCCACTTCTTAATGCATTGTAAATTGCAGTTTCACGTGTGTTGTTGTCTACTTTAGTAACACTAGAGACATACTGTTTTTGAGAATTTATTTTTTGTACCCAAACATCTGTATGTGATATATCAATGTCTTCAACTTTCGCTATTCTGTTAGAAATTACAGTATTATAATTGTTATCTTGCAATTGTAATGTTCCTGCACTAGCGTAAACAAAGAAACCAGTTCTGTCACTTGAAGAACCTAGATTGTCATTTCTGTTTATGATTGTAAAGTTTTTATTAGCGTTTGGTTCGTCTTCATAAATTGTTGATGTAAGTTTGTCAGCAATAACACGAACTGCCTCAAAGTTTCTATTCGCACCTGAGATGTTTGCTCCGAAAGAATAATTTATATTCTTTGATAATGTGTCTTCATTTATTTCATACAACGCATGTTCTACATCTGCGATTGTTAATTCTGAAGATGGATTTTGAATTTTTGTATTACCAGCGAATGAAGAGTTTAGAATACTAATAAAGTTTTCATACCAGTCTGCATTGTTACTGTCATTCCAGTTAATAGTTTTGCCGGCGAGAGAGACACCTTCATTATCTTTAACTGCTTCAGTAGTTGAAACGCTGGAGATTTTCATAAAACCTTTTGCGTTGATTGGTCTAGTTTTATTATAACCTAGAGATTTAGCCATCTGAAGAACACTTGCTCTACGTTCTGCTGTGTCCATGAAGTTTTCTCTAGTGTTCATGTCTAGTCTAAATGATAGACTATGTCCTAGATATGCAACTAAGTCTAATATTGCAATAAATTCAGAACTTGCTACGAAATCATTAAATTTGTCAGGATAAGTTTGTGCTGTGTAATCTAGTAATGCAGTTCTAATGGTGTCGAAGTCATATGCTTTAAGACTGATGTTTGAATAGGCAGTATATACCGCTGTCCAACTTTCACTTGCGAATAGATTGTCTGTACGTTCTTGGCTCATATCGTTCTCTCTGTTATTCTCTGTCTAAATCTATATTTAATTCTACTGGCTCGTTGAACGGCAGAATTTCAATTTTCAAAATAGCATTTATTGTATGGTCAGAGTCTGCTACTTGTATACTAACAAATTTGCATCTCGGGTCATCATTTATAATATTGGTTAAGTCTTCTTCAATTAATTCAGTTGTTAAATCAGTCAATGGCTCAAACGTCATTTCATGTATAATTGACCCATAATTAGGCAACATGACACGTTCTCCCTTTCGGGTCATTATTTGGTTCATCAGGTCTTCAATCACTAAGTCTTTATCTTGTAACTCGTGGTTTATCGCCTTTTTGTTTTTGGTACTGAAACCGCTGTATAACGCCATAACTCTTTTTTTCTCTGTAGTTTATGTTACATGTATTTATCTCCACATAATATTCGTAGTTTTAGATTGACAAATAGGTTCAATTCTGTTATTATAGTACTAAATAATATTATTAAACACAACTAAGGATAAAATAATGCCAAATTTAGTACCAATGGTCGTTGACCAGTCAGCAAACGGAGAACGTAGTTACGATATTTTCTCTCGTTTATTAAAAGAAAGAGTTATATTTCTGACTAGTGAAGTGAATGATTACCAAGCAGATTTGATTTGTGCCCAGTTATTGTTCTTAGAAGCAGAGAATTCAGAAAAAGATATTCATTTTTACATAAATTCTCCGGGTGGAGCAGTGACTTCTGGTATGGCAATATACGATACTATGCAGTTTATTTCATCTCCAGTATCAACTACGGTGATGGGGCAAGCATGTTCTATGGGTTCATTACTTGCTCAAGCAGGTGCTAAAGACAAAAGATATGTATTGCCAAATAGTCGTACAATGATTCACCAACCAAGTGGTGGTGCAGGTGGACAAGCAACAGACATGGAAATTCAAGTCAAAGAAATTCTTAAAATGAAAGAAAGACTAACTGGAATATATGTTTCACATAATACTGCTGGAAAGACATTCGAAGATTTGACCGAAGCGATGGAGCGAGACAACTTTATGTCTGCTGAAGAAACTGTTGCTTTTGGACTAGCAGATAAAGTTATAGATAAGCGTTAGAATCCAGGAACGTTACTAAACATTTTTGAAGTTTTCATTTTTCTTTGTGCTAGTTTAGTATCTACTTTGCCATTATTCTTTATGTTGCTTTGAATTTCATCTGTGATTGAGTACCAATCTTTTTCATTTATAAGTTTTATAATTGGACTATCTTTTATGGTATCAACACCTTCATAAAAAAAGTGATATAGTAACGCATCATATTGTGGTTGTGCAATCTTTACTGTAATAAATTTCTCTAATACATTACCTATGTTTCTTAATTGTTTTTCTAAGATAAACTCTGCCATACCTTTTGTTATTTTACCAACAGAAATATCTACACGGGTAGAAGCAACAGTGATATATCCATAATCAACTTCAGTATCTGAGATTTTATAATTATATCCAACCACATTATCTTTAACAGTGAGTGATGGTTTGTTATCAAGTATGATAGCATTTTTACTCACAGGTGAAAAAGTTAAATCCTTAACATTACTAACTTGTACCCTTATGTGTGATAGTATATAAGTTGGATTACCATTCTCATGGTATCCCGTTCCTAAGAAAGTACCATTATCTGTTATGACATTTAATGGCATTTGTATGTAATTTAGTAATGAGCCGGGACGTTTATCGTATATCATTTTTTTAATCCTGATTTATCTAAGCCATCATCACTAGCCATTAATTTTGCAAAATTACTTGTGTCTGAGTCTTTGGCATGTGGTCTAATAAATGGTTCATGTGTTGGCAGTTCAGATACAATTGTTTTTTTAAGTTCTGTTGTTTCTAAGTCTTCTATATCTGGCATATCACTAGTTAAGATAAGTTCTGATTCTGGTGCTAATGGTCCGTTTAGATGTAATACTCCATAAGTCGATACAACACAATTAACACCAACATTAATATTCATTCCTGCTTCACTTTGTAAGAACTGTGTTCCTGTACTTCTTAAATGTAGTTCTTTATCTGTGTTAATTTTAGTATTACGGAAACTACGAATGTTTATATCTTCTCCGGCTTCCATGTTTATATTTTTGTCCGCTCGTAAGTTAAAATCTTTTTGAGTTCTCATGTTTAAAGAACCTTCAGCATATACCATGACTTCACCACCAGCACCGATTTCTACCCATCCAGAACCAGTACTATTCACTATGTAAATAAAGTCGTTGCCGCCATCACATGTGATTGCCGCACCAGAAGATGTTGTTATCTTTATTTGTTCTGCATGAATTGTACCGTCATCTGCAATACTTCCGTCATCTATAGAAACAGATGAACCACCAGATGTTTTGAAACCCATAACTTTTGCATGTTGCACTGTCTCATATGCCGCATCTCTGTAAGAACTTGTTGTTGTTGGTCCTCTATATTCATCGGACAACGTGCCTTGGTCAGCAAGTATTTTATTGAACGCTGAGTTGGGAAGTTCAGCACCGTCTACTTCTGTATCTGATACTTCTGTAAAATCTTTCATAACAGAAACATCCGCATAAGCACCTTCGCCTATACCACTACCATCAATGTGTGGATTTCCTAAAGGACCACCAGCAACTATATCTACTACTGGGTCATCAATAGCAAACCAATATGCGTCTTTAGTAGAATCAATATCTGCAAAAAAGCAAAGTACAGTTATTCCCGTTTTATCTGGAACATTGAATATAGATGAACTTCTTGCAAGTTTGAATATCGTTGGATTATCAGGACTTTCTCCTAATGCTGGAATATATGCCGCAATTCTTCCTTGTCCCATAGGGTCAATTAGTGATTCGCCAGAGGGTGTTTCTGTGACTGTAATTGCTTTGTATATATTGCCCAACTTAGGAACCATTGGGTTTGCCATTTTAGCATATTGTTCATCTTGTGATTGTTTTAATGTATTATCTGCCATGTTAATTCTTCTTTATATAAAAACTAGGTAAATTTAAATTTACTTTCAATGTTCCGCCTAGGGTTCCACTGGTTGTAGTTGATGGTATTGTTGGTAAATCTGCTTCCAAATCAGGAAATAATTTTGCGATATCTTTCATTAATGTCGTATGATTTGCAATAACACCAGGATACATATCATCATAACTATTTGTATATAGTCCAAATTCATTACTAGCATCTTCAATAATCTTAACCTCACCATTCGCATCTACATATTGTATATCAGCAATATTGTTATAATCATTTACTTCATATGAGCCAAATTGGTCTGTGCCAGTGAAACGTGGTACACCTTTAGTGATAGCATCATATATCACATATGCTTGATTCATTTGTTCTGCTTGATTTGTAGTAGCCGAATACATTGCTAACTGGTCACTTGTGATATCTGACGGTGGAATAAGGATAAAATCACCAGTAGATTGCTCTTTCACTAGTGAACGTTCTGCTGAAGTAAGACCATCATTGACAGGTGACATTATTGGCACATGTGTATATGTTCCTGCTTCACCTGGTATAGTTCTTATATACGTGGCAGTTTCTTGTGGTAAAAATAAATCTTTTTCAGCAATTTGTAATTCTAATTCTCTTTTTCTGTCCATGTCTGCTTTAAGTGTGACAGGATCCAAATTGGGATACATGTTTGCCACAAGAGTTGTATGCTCGGCTTTTAATGCTTCTATCTCACTAAGTGTTTCATTAGTTTTAACAGCCTCAGTAACTATTCCTCTATTACCAGTCTTAGAATTTTTATTAACTACGTTGATTGCGTTTGCATAATCATTTACTTTTGACAATTCAGCCTTTGATAGAACCGATAATCTACCCTCATTTCTAATCTTAGTAGCCATATGTCCGAGCATCTCTGTTCTTTCGGCCTCAGATACTGTTATTCCTGCTTCTTTTATCTTTTCATCTAAGACTGTCGCACTGTTTTCAAACCACTCTTCTTGTTTTCTTTCTAAAACTTGTCCTGTGAAGTCTCTCGGCCATCTTACTGGATATGTTTTTATAGACTCATTAATCACATTATTAATCTCGTCATTCAATGTCTTAACATCTTGTGTTTCTGCCGCTGTTAGAGTTCCAGTTTGTATCTTTTCTATTTCAAGTCTTCTTGTCTCTGGATTGAAAACACGTGCTTTATTTATAGATTCATTTATTAAGTCAGAATTATCAGATGTATCACCAATAGAAACTGCTGGCATTTCAGCATTAACAAATGATGATTTGCCATTTAGCAAAGCATTGTGTCCTACTGATGACCACAACTCGCCAATTTCTTCATTTTGTAATTCTTCTACTATTATTTCTGCGTTTCTTTCTCCATAGAAACTCTTTGCGATTCTGTCAATCTGGAACTCTTGGTCTTCTTTTCCAGTTATGGACATTTTTCCACCAAGGGCGTACTCATATGCCGCTATCTCATGCAAACCAAGATTAAAGTCTGCGTTTGTATCACCGTCAGCGATAACTCCATTGAAATAATCTTCTACTGCTGTAATAGTTGCTGGATTTCCAACATCATCTTCTGTTAATCCTAGTGGAAGTGTTTTTAATAAATCTGCTTTAGTTTTATCTAGTTGAGTACATACCGCCGCATTACCACCTGCACATTCGGCTGTCATATCTTTAACATTTTCTAAATAAAATAACGCTTGATTTTGACGATTTGTATTATCTAATAATTGGCTATCAGGATTTCCTTGTCCTAATATTTGTGATGGATTCACTTCTACTGGTAGATTGTTTACATCATTAAGTATTTCCATCTGTTCATCAGAATTTTCAATCATTTCTTTCGCAACTTCTTCTGGGTCTTCAGTAAATATATTAGTAACTGTTTCGCCGAGACTAGTAAACGCATCACCCACAGACTTCATAAATGTATTATCACTTGGAGTTTTATTGACTCCTAGTCCATAAGCACCACCGAGAGGAAATCCATCATTTTTTTCTACATGATTTGATAATGCCATATCTACTGCGAGTTGCTGGTCGGCAGTAAGAGGTACTTTTGTTGTGCCAGTTCCAGTCAGATTGCCATCACCGCCAACTCTATCACCGCCGGCTGGTCCGTCACCACTTGCTACTACATTTAATACTCCATCTCCATCACCTAATTCTTCAACAACTTCAACGTCAGTTTTTGGAAAAAACTCTGCTGATGAGTTTTTAACCATATCTAATACTTGAGTAAAGTTTCCTTGGCTGAAAGAACTTGTTATAGACCTAACTGCATAAAGACTCATTACCAATCCAGTTATTTTAACATTTTCGTTTTCGTCTACTCCACTTGATTTATTAGATTCTAAAACTAGATGAGGGTAACCATTAAATGTTGTGGCTGCCCATCCGATTGCACCTTCGTCTCTTCCAGTGCTGTTATATATCTTATCTTTTGTTTTTGGCGGCATATGTCCCTCTAACCAATAAGGGTCACCCTTAATAGTCATCTGGGCGAAAATCATACTTAGTCTACCTGCTTTTGTTTCGTAGTACTTTTCTTTAGCAAGGTCCAAGTCAGTTGGTTCTGCCTCAGTATGAGTTGTTATTCCGCCTTTTGTTTTCTTTTGTATCAGCCGTTGAAATGTTATAGGGTTCTGCATCTGTGCTTTAAGAATGTTTTTAAATTCTTCGCCAGTCGTAGTAGTAATATAATTATCACCTAATTCTTCTGCTAATATTATTTCTTTTCTATCAGGATTTTTATCTCTAATGCTTTTAAAAACTTTATCACTCGCATTTATTTGAGTATCTGGTGAAAATTGAGTAAGTTGATTGGCATAAACATCTTCCTGAAGTTCAATAAATGCATCGTTTAATGTAGTTTTATTTGTCTTAGCCTCTTCTAATAACGCACGTGCTTTTTTAATTGCCAAGTCGAGTGTTTTTTTGTTAGCCCATATTTTCTGTACGTCTAAATCTCCAATCATCCTACTTTTTGGAGGATTTTTTCTACGAGGTGTGAATCTAACTTCTGACGCAGGCGGTTCTTTAATTCCAAACTCTCTAAAAATTTCTTCTAATGTATACTCGCCGAATTTATCTTCAACATCTTGTGCTGACATTTCGTCTGTCGAATTCGCTATCTCTGATAAGATTTTTGTTTTAGAGTCATCTACGAAATCCTCATTTCGAGTATTGATTGCATTAAAATTAACTTCTTTTTCACTGAACACTCTACTTGATTCTTCAAAGTCTGCTTGTGCTTTCTCTATTAAAGCCTCTTGTTCTTTTGTTATAAAAACACTAGTGTCATTATTTTTCTTATAATCTTCGTATGACCATACGTCATTTGGAGATGTAAAGACTTTTATCAATTCTGCATCTAATGAGATATTAAAATCTATGATTTGGTCATTTTTACCAGTGAATAAGAAATTATAATATTTGTTAACATGTCCATCATCAAATATCTTTCTAGTATTTTTCTCATTATTTTTTGTCTTTGTAAAATAATCTGGCATATTTTGTTCAACTAGTCTAAGGGTATAGTCAATAAAATATTCTATCTCATATGATTGTGTACCTTTTATTGGATTAAATCCATTTTCTTTTAATACAATATAAGGAGTAATATTCAGAACTTTAGTATATCCTGCGTTATCTGTTATCATTTCATTTCTAAGTTTTTCAGAAACGTGACATATTTCTTCTATCGTAGAGTAAATAGCCTGACCTGACTTAACTGTACCTATTTCAACTGCATCATTTGTGCCCCTTGGTGTCATGTCTTTTTGTACGTTATTGTCAATACCTTCCATACTTCCTGAGCCAAATTCACGTTTGAACTTTTCTGAAAATGTATACTTGTAAGAATGTTTAAGATTAGAACCTAATTGTGTGTTATTATTTTCATGTATTTCGGTGTTTAGCATCTCCATAAATCCATTCAAACATTCCTCTAGTGTGCTACCTCTATTGTAGGTAAACTTAAATTCTGACAATGAAACATCTGCGTTCATCACAACAGTATCAGCAAGAACTGTACCATTTAGAACAGTTGTAGTTCCTCTAACATCTGTGGATGTGTTTATATTTTGATAGTCTCTGATTTTGAATGGGATAACTTTTGTCTGATTTAAAGTTTTGGGTACACCGTTTGTGTGACCTATAAAATTAATTTTCATAAAGTAAGATGCATCTGATATAGAAACATATCCACATAATGCTACCGCGGTCTGTAGAGTTTCTGCTAGGCTAGTATTTCCAACTTGTGTACAAGTGAATTCTAGTTTAGTGGCTGTACCTGCTATTTTACTATAATTAGAATTTCCAACACCAACAGCCTCAACTGTTAAATCAGTTACATTGAATTCTGTTGTGTATCCAGTTTTTGCTATTGTGATTACGTTTTCTTTAGGTGTCGGCCAACCATTATTAGCAATAGTCTTTGCTAATTTTGCCTCTTGTACTTGAAACTGTCTAGTACTTTTCTTGTCGGCAACAAACCATTCCAACGAATAAGTGTAAGAATCAAATTCATCTAATTCATTATAAAGATAGTTATATTGTTCTGCTAACTTTTTTAAACCACTCATGTTAATTACACCATATTCTCAATATTTTCTATTGTTGGTATTCTAATAGTTTTTCCTGCTGAGAAGTCTCTAATAGGGTCTTCGATGTCGTTAGAGTTTCTTGCGGCAAATATCCACCAATACTTTGAAGTTGCATACATTTCATAACTACACAAATCAGGTCGTTCATCATACTCTTGTGGTATAACATACACCCTATCATTTGGGTCAGCAAATAAAATTCTTTTGTTTATTATATCCAATATCGTGTTATCGATTATTGAAGTTTTATTCCATGGCGAGTTTTCTTTATACATAACCTTGGTCCTTTAAATTTCCTGCAAGATAGTCTTTAACACTAAATTCTCTTATACTTCTAGGTGAATGTGTAACAGATAATGAGAGAACGAATGTGTTCATAACTGGCACTCTCATACCATTCGCAGTTTCAACATAATCTATATCAGAATCTAAGTTCCAAGTAAAGTCTCTAACGACACATGGAACATTCTCATATATTCCATGAGAATAGAAACGCAAAATTGGTGGTGGCATACCAGGATTATCATCATTTTTCCATGACATTTTCATTGTACTTCTAAGCCATACCGACGCATTATAAACATATTCTGCCTCTTGTTCACTTCTGACAAGCATCGGTGCAGTGACGTTTAAATCCATATTCGCATGACTAACAAATGTTCGTTGTTGAAAGTTTGAATGGTCAAAATCATATTGATTGTAATTTGCACTTTGAATTACTGATATTGTGGGAGTAAAAGGAAAATTCAATACTGTTTGGTTTCTGGGAGATGTCATTGCTTGTCTGGCGGCTGCACCTACTAATGGTTCAGTGCTTTTCAAAATATTAGAGAATCTACCACTCGGGTCTTTAAGATACACTGGTTGTTTTGTATAATATGGGGTTGCCATAACTTTACTCCTAATTCATTATAACAGTATTTATCGTTGTATTATCTACGAACTTTTGGGATTTGTGCATTTTTTCTATATATAATGCATTAGCACTTGACATGAGTCAACCATATGTGTTATAATTGGTATTAAATTAGGAGAAATACACTATGGCAAGACGACAAAACTATTTAAACAACAAGGATATGTTGAAACAAATACATATTTCTAAGTCAAACTATTCTTGGTTTGAAGATAGAGACAAACACCACCAGCATGATATTATCTTATATTCAACAGAAGAAATTGCAGATGCAGTAGAACAAGCAAGACAAAACAAAGCAAAACGCTTACAAAAATTGGCTTGGGATGCAAACGAAGACAAGAAGAAGAAACAAGTTGACTTCGAAGTTGACCCTACTTCTTTCACTGAAGATGAAATTGTGTTTCGTATAATGGGGTTTGACCATATACCTGATGAACCAGGTAGAAAAGCAAATCCTAAAACTGTTGCTGACCATAAAGTAAAACTACCATTTCCAGCATTCAAGCATTATACATTCGTAGACGGAAAACTTAACGAAGTTGGTATTTCACACTATAACAAAGATAAAGAATTTGATTTAGGTGCTGGTAAGATTACTGCTATTTTGGCGACAATGTATATCAAACTGGTAGAAAGATACTCTCAGCGTTCTAATTGGCGCGGATACACATACATCGATGAGATGCGTGGACAAGCATTGCTACAATTAGCACAGATTGGATTACAGTTTAACGAAGACAAGAGTGATAATCCATTTGCTTACTACACAACAGTAGTGAACAATTCATTCACTCGTGTTCTTAACATAGAAAAGAAAAATCAAGGCATACGTGATGACTTGCTAGAAAAAGCAGGACAGGCGCCAAGTTGGACAAGACAATTGGCACACGAAATGAAATCTCAGGAGCGTTGGCAGAAAGTCGTCAAAACAAAAATTACAGACGATGCTATTCCAACAGAAACCATTAAAGAGATTTATGCCGATAATGACTAATAATCTATTCAAAAAAGCCGCATGTTTTACAGATATCCATTGGGGTATGAAGAACAATGCGAAACAACACAACGAAGACTGTTTAGATTTTGTTGATTGGTTTATCGAGGACGCAAAGAAAAGAGATTGCGAAACTTGTATATTCTTAGGCGACTGGCATCATAATAGGTCAAGTCTAAACATATCAACAATGAAATACAGTCTTGCTGGTCTTCGTAGACTTAGTGCGGCATTTGAAAAAGTTTATGTTATTCTAGGCAACCACGATTTATTCTACCGTGAAACACGTGATGTAAACTCAATGGAATTCATTGATGATTTGCCTAATATTGTATTAGTGCGTGACACACTCATTGAAGGTGATGTCGCTATTGTGCCATGGTTAGTCGGTGATGAATGGAAGAAGGTTCCTAAGATAAAGACAAAATACATCTTTAGTCATTTAGAGTTGCCTACGTTTAAACTCAATGCAATGATTGAAATGCCTGACCACGGTGGTCTTAAAGGCAGTATGTTTAAGAACCAAGATTATGTGTTCACTGGACACTTTCATCAACGTCAAGTAAAAGATAATGTAATTTACATTGGCAATGCATTCCCTCATAACTTCTCAGACAATTGGGACGATGATAGAGGTTGGATGTACTTAGAGTGGGACAAAGAACCAGAGTTCTTCACTTGGCAAGATGCGCCAAAATACAGAACAATTGCGTTATCAAAACTATTAGATGGTCCAGACAGATATCTATTACCTAAAACATCAGTAAAGATAACACTAGATATCGATATTTCTTATGAAGAAGCAAACTTTATTAAGGATACATTTGTAGAAACATACAAGTTACGAGATGTAACATTAGTACCAGTCAAAAGCAATGAACATGAAAATGACACTGGTGCTGAAATTCACTTTGAGACAATAGATGAAATTGTGGTATCACAATTAGCATCATTAGATAGTGGCGGCAGTTTTGACAAGAACATACTTATAGAAATATACAATAACTTATGAGAAAGATACTAATCACAGGAAGTCGTAAGTACGGCGTATGCGAGGCTATGTGTAATCTATTTGACACAATGTCCGATATCGAATATGAAACAGCCAGTAGAAGTAATGGTTATCATTTAGATACTGCTGAAGGTCAGAGAAAACTTGCAGAATATTATATCAAAGGCAACTTTGATATCTTTATTAATAACTCTGCCATTTGGAAGTTTCAACAAGTTATGATTGTTGAATGTGTATTCAATGCTATGGAAGATGCACGTAGAAAAGGACATATTATAAACATAGGTTCTACCGCTGATACTGGAGTAAAAGGAAGAACTTGGAGATATCCAACAGAAAAGAAAGCACTCAAGGCTTACAATAGAGACTTAACTTATAAAGCAATGGGTGGCAGTAATATTAAAACAACACTAATTTCACCAGGAAGTTTAACAACAACAAGTGTAATGAAAAAACATCCTGATAGAAAATTGATTGATGTCGAGTACATCGCAGAGTTAGTCGTTTGGACAATCAATCAACCAGAATATATTAATGTCAACGAATTATCGATTGACCCGATACAATTAGGAACTTACGCAAGAGAGGTATAAGTTTGTTAACAATTAAGAACATAACAATAAGAAATTTTATGAGTGTGGGTAATGTCACACAGGCTGTTAATCTGAACCAAGATGAACTAACTTTAGTCTTGGGAAACAATGTCGATTTAGGTGGTGATGGTTCTCGTAATGGAACTGGTAAGACCACTTTAATCAATGCATTATCATATGGATTATATGGTAAAGCACTTACGAATATTAAGCAGAACAACCTAATCAACAAGACTAACGGCAAAGGCATGATGGTCACAGTTGATTTTACATACAACGGAAATGATTATCGTATTGAACGTGGTCGTTCACCGAATGTGTTTCATTTCTTAAGAGATGGCATGGAACTTGGCGACAATGATATTGAGAATGCAGGTCAAGGTGAGATGCGAATGACCCAATTCGAAGTAGAAAATGTTATTGGTCTTTCTCATTCAATGTTCAAACACATTGTTGCACTAAACACATACACTGAACCTTTCTTGTCACTAAAAGCAGGCGAGCAAAGAGAGTTAATTGAAGAACTATTAGGTATCACAGAACTATCTCGTAAAGCAGATAAACTTAAAGAGATTTCAAAGAATACAAAAGAGCAAATTAAAGAAGAAGAATATTCACTTAAAGGTAAAGAAGACACCAATGCTCGTATTTTAAAGAGTATCAAAGATATTGAACGTAGACAGAAAATTTGGAGTAGCAAACTATCTACAGACTTAGAAGCATTAGAGTCCGCACTCGATTCATTATCTCATGTAGACATTAAGAACGAATTAGAACAACATGCTTTGCTTGTAACTTACAATGAAAACTTAACTGCTAAAAACCAAGCAACGTCTTGGATTACTAGTATTGAATCAGATAACACCAAGCAGTCTAAACTTATTGAACGCTTAGATGGTGAAATAAAACTTATTGAAGAGCATAAATGTCATTCTTGTGGTCAAGATATCCACGATGAAAAACAAGGCGAAATTCTTTCAAGTAAGACTTCACTAAAGAACGAAGCAGTAGAACAGATTAAAACAAATGAAGCATCACTCGAAGAGCATAACACTTTAGTTGAGAGTATTGGTAGTATTGGTGAGAAACCTGAAACATTTTACTCTACATTATCTGATGCATATGAACATCAAAATTCTGTGGAAAAATTGGCAGAACAAATTGAATTGAATAAGAATACTGAAGACCCGTATGCTGACCAGATTGCTGATATGCGAGACAGTGCATTAGAAGACGTAGACTATGGTCACATGAATTCTTTAGTTTCTTTACTAGAACACCAAGACTTCTTGTTGAAATTGCTAACTAACAAAGACAGTTTTATTCGTAAAAAGATTATAGACCAGAACTTAAGTTATCTAAACTCTCGTTTAGCGTACTACTTAGATAAGTTAGGATTACCACATGACGTTGTATTCCAGAGCGATTTAACAGTAGAAATTACTGAATTAGGTCGTGACTTAGACTTTGATAACTTAAGTAGAGGTGAAAGAAATAGACTTATTTTAGGTCTAAGTTGGAGTTTCCGTGACATATTCGAGTCACTATACAGTACAATAAACGTCTTATTTGTAGACGAATTGATAGATAGTGGCATGGACACAAACGGTGTAGAATCATCACTTGGTATTCTTAAGAAGATGGCAAGAGATGGAAATAGAAGTGTGTATCTGATTTCACACAAAGACGAATTACAAGGACGAGTAGAAAGTGTCCTTAATGTAATAAAAGAAAATGGCTTTACAAGTTTTTCACACGAAGAAGAAAGCGCCATGTATAACAAATAGGAGTATCACATGAGTACTAATACAGAAATACAAAGATTAATGGAAGAATACTTAGCAGAGAATGCCAAGTTTGAAGAAAAGGGTGTGAAAGCATCTGCGGCTCGTGCCAGAAAAGCACTAGGCGATATTGGTAAACTTACGAAAGTTCGTAGAGCAGAAATCCAAGACAAGAAAAACAATATGTAATTAGTTGTATGGAAGAATATATTCCAAAATTCTTAGATATGATGTACGATAGTGAGATTGCGAAACATCTAACTATTGAAGAAGTACGGGATGCATTCCATACAAATCAAATTCAAAGCAAAAAACAAGCAAGCCTAGCCTTTGATTCAATCAGTAGTAATGCTAATAAAGTGTTATACATTGGGTCATGGCTAGGCTTTCTTACTAGAGCATTAGTTGAAAAATATCCATCTATAAACTTCTATGAAGTTGATATGGACACAAGATGTAAAGAAGTTAGTGGTCGATTTAATTATACATTCAAAAACTATCTAGGTCACGAAACTATAAACATCGATGACTTCGAAGCAATAAACGAGTTTGATACTATTATCAATCTTAGTTGTGAACATATGACTACCGATTGGTACAAGAGAATTAAACCAGGAACTCAACTTGTTATACAAAGCAATAATCTGGTAATCGAAGACCATATAAACAATTGCAAGTCACTAGATGACTTTAAAAGTAAATATCAAATTAGTGAAGTGAAATACGATACCACATTAGAACTCAACATCTTTAATAGATTTACATTAGCAGGTATAAAATGAAATTCGCAGATGGCGTAGATAAAAATCTATTACCTAAAAATATACTTATATTGAATGGTCGTAGAAAATGGGAAACTCTAGTAGAGTTTTGCTTACAGTACGATATAAATTTTAAGATGTTCGAAGTTGAGGCTGGTGATAAGTTCAATGTAAGCGATAAATTAAAACCTTATACCACATTTCTTCTACCAGAACAATATTATAATCCACAATATTACATAGACACTTTAGATTTTAAACCAGAATATATTCTAAATTGCAGAGATGATTTCTCAGGTACTACTTTAGAATATGAACTTTCTATTCACTATGATACTAAGACACGATTTGATGAAAGGGCTTTAAACTTCTTTACATCAAAGAAAGAACAAGACAGAGTATGTAAATTAATGAACATACCTACATTAGACGAGGGAAGCATTGATGGTAAAATCATAGTAAAACTCGACAAGGGATATAGTGGCGGGACCAATTATAAAGTCGTTGATAAAAAAGATTATATACCAAAAGAAAATGATTTCATACAAAGACATATAGATTACGAGTATACTTGTCAGCAACATGTATTAGTTGATAATGATGGTGAGTATCACATATACAATCATAGTATGGGCAAATTTGGAGACGGCAATATAGTGGGTAATAACATTGCATATCTATACATATATCCTTGGGTAGACTTTCCAGAAGAAGATATTGCTATTGTAGAAGATTTTTTTAGAAAGTTGAAAGACCACATAACTGTTAAAAACAGAATTTTACTTGTTGAATTTTCTAAAGAAAGAAAAACTGGTAAATTACATTTCCAAGAATTAAATTCTAGACCTTCTGGAGAATTTGAATTAGGCACATACGATTGGAATATTGGCAAGTTCAACACATTAGTAGATTTGTTCACAAACAATGTAGAAGATGAAATAGATTACTACCAACAACGTTTAGAAATATTTTTCGATAATGTCTTCAATAATGAATTATTTGGATGGGGTACATATGATGGATTAAAAATCGAAAATCTATCATACTTACGGAAAATAAAAACATGGAACACAAAGTAAATCAGGTTACATATAAATTATGTAATATCAAATCTACTGATTCTTGTGTTAATACAATGTTTGCCACTATGAACATTGCTTCATTAGAAGTGGTGAATACTACATGCTCTTTGCAAGTATTTAAAAAATATAATCTGCCGTGTTCAAAATTTAGTATTTTGTCATCTAATATGAAATAATTATAAGGCGGATTACAATTATAAACTGGTATAAACAATCTGCACTCAGTCACTTCTCTATCATAATAATCTCTATGAGTTGGAAAATGACCACCAGCAGGCATTTTAATGACATGTGTTCTGCCCAAGTGGTTCTTAAACCTTGACAATACGGATTCAACATGTGGCCAAAAATCTGTTAACGTAGCAAAATCTGATTCACCAAGAGTTAAATTATTTTCTCTATTGTATTCGGCTATTGAGTCTAAGTCTGGTATACCAGAAAATTTGCCATCTAGGCTAGTAATACTCAATCCATATCTTTCAATAGGTTTTCTAGGATTATACTTAACCCACTTATCATCGAACTTATGTAATCCCTCTTGGAATTTTGAATAATCTAGTATATCGTGTAAAGAAAAAATATCACCGTATCTTGCTATAGAATCAAATAAACTGCTCATATTTTATACTCTTCGAAGTCGTGTATATACATGTAATATCCTTTGTTCAATTAACTACACACATATTTATATAAATAGTGGAAGAATTTATCGATAAAAAATTAAATTACAAAAAAACTTAAAAAAAACTTAAAAAACACTTGACATTGATTCGTCCTTGTGTTACTATATATTAATCAACAGGTGCCTATGTCTCCTCTAAACCTCTCTCATCGACATAGACCTTGTTGCTTCCCTCTCTTAAAGAGGGTGGGTGGGTTAGACCTTAACGTACCACTGAAAAAAGCACAAAAAGGTCCTTATATTTAAGGGTTGTACGGCGGGAAACCCGGTATCAGCAATGATACTGGGTTTTTCTTTGCCTAAATACTTGTATCTTAGAGGAAGTTACGAAATGTCACCCAAATCAATTGAAAAAGTAAAATGGCTTGCCACGTTTATGTTCGTGTGTGCGGGAACATTGATATCTTTAAACTTACCACAATCTAAATATGCATTTCCATTATTTGCATCAGGACACCTGATTGCAATATATGTCTTTACCATATTAAAGGATAAACCGTTAATAGTTCAAAATTACTTTTTCTTATTCATTGATTTGATAGGAATATATCAGTGGGTGTTGAAACCTATACTTTTTTCTTAACACTGTTTAGATACTCAGTAAGAATCTTCGAACTTCCTACCCGTACATTGATAATACCATTATAGTACTCATCTGTCTCAAGTACTCTACGGTCAAACTGTTCTTTTGCTTCTACATAACTTAATGCACCACGACTCGGGCAATAGTGTAGAATTTCACGTGAAAATTTATCGGGACCTAATTTTTTTACATCCGCATTCAAATGGTCAGAAGAACCCCAATATGTTCTCCAATCACTTTCTTTATAACCACGTCTTTTGTTCTTACGTCCTTTAAGAGGTGGTTTAGTGGTCTTAAATCTTGCTAACTTCTTACCTATGTATTTTCTGTCATTCGTAAGATTCGTAATCAAATATACAAATCCCTCAACATCATCAGGTAAATCATTTACAACTTTATTATTATATGTCCAATCACTCATTACTATCTCATTGTTTATATCTTAATAGGTCTAAAGACCTAATATCTTCAGAAATTTCTTTTCGTTTCACTCAAAGAAGATTTCATCGATATTTATTTCTTCCATATAATTATATATCAATATTATATCCATGATTATAACTGCTTGATAGTTTGGAAGACACAATTGCCCATCCACAGGGCAACTGCTGAAATACTTGATAAGTTCATCAGATTCTATGTCTAAGTTAGCCACTAGCAATGGCGAGGTCGGTTGGCGATTCCCTCGTAACTTAGTATTGCGTCTTTCGACCCAACGGCACTTTGAATAATCCACATAGAATAAAATATCATCAAAGTTGGTAGTGTTTTAGAAACCTACCTGCGGTTTGTACATTTCTGTACGGTAAATACTAGTCATTCAATTACCTTTAGAGTAACGAATGTTTCGATACAAACAGTTCTTGTGGTTAACGAGAAGCAGTGTCGGAGTTCACCCAACTTATCTGAACGTATGTATAATATACGCCCTCAATCCCGAGTCGGCAGCCCGACTAACAGTTCCACTATGTATTGCCTTATTAGAATCATTATTAGCCTTAATATCTTTAGATTTTGTATCAGGTTTTGGGATTTGTATTAGATTTGTATCGATTTATATTAGTTATGTTGACCATACTAACATAGTGGAAAAGGGATGTCAACCTTTTTTGTAACTTTTTTTGTATTTTTTATAAAATAGGTGTTCCAGCCTGTTTACTTAACTCAAAGTTCTCAGAAACTATCTCATTTAAGTACTGGATGTGATTCGACGGCATACCATGTAACTCAGATATACTAACGCCACCACGCATATACCATGTAAGTTTGTATAAAGATTTGTGCAAAGCGTCAAGTGATTTTTCGTAGGACTCTTGTTTCGCTTTTACGTCAGAATCGCTGGCAGTCTTCAACCAGCGGAGGAAAAATTTACAGGGTTCATGTCAAATGTGACTTCCTCTTTATGTCCACATGCCTCACAAGTAAATTCAAATGTTGCAAGGTCACTTAGATTTGGTGAAACCTCGTTTACAGTTTTATTTATTTCCTTAACAACATTTGCTGGTATATTATCCATGAATTCTGTAATCATCTCTTTTTCAATAATAACATTTTCGGGAGTTTCAATTCTGTCTATAGAACTTACTAATAAGTCTACGTTTTGTTTTGACACTTTTCTGAAACTAGTAGCAAATGCTTTTGCCATTGCTAATTCGTCTTCTTCACCTTCAATATTACCAGAACTCATATTACTTAGAATTCTAGCCTGTTCTACTTCCATAAGTGCGAGTCTCGTTAGGCTTTCTACTTTAGGAGGTGTTACAAATATTTTAAGGTCTTCGTATTTGATTGGTTCAATGTCAGAAATTTCTGGGAATTTACCTAATATGCTATTGATGTCAATATTGTAATCTGCTTGTTCACTGCATTTAGAACAAGTGTGTGTATGTTCTACTTCGTTACCATATGTTGCATATTTGATTGCAAGAAATATCATTTCAGCATCAACATTGCATAGATTTCTTGGATTAGGTATTGCTGGTACACAACTACGGATAAGATTTATTAATGCCTCTCCGTTTAATAGTTCGTCAGGATTTTGCATTGATATTTCATCAATAGCAGTCATCGGAAGTATAGGCAACTCGTCCAATACAGTTTTTTCTATTTCTGGATTAAATCTGCCACCAGTCGGAATTTGTACATATATTCCCGGTTTACGAAAATATTTTGATAATGGGTTCTCATTGGTGTTCATTTGTTTGTCCTTTGATAAATACAGTATAATAAGGTTAATAATTAAGTATATACATAATTATTTATCTTCAACAATAACTACGAAGTTTTTATAACTAAATTAAAGGTTTTTCATGGCAGATGATTCACAAGACGTTTTTATTACAGGTGTAGGCGGTAACGTTGCCCAGTGGAGTACTGAAGCAACTGCTACTCAAATGGCAGGCGCATTAGCCAAAATTGGTAGTCAAAATACGAAGATAATTGAACTCTTAACTAAAATGATGAGTGGTCAATCTGTTACTGTTAAACAGGCAGGTAAAGCAATTGGTGAAGGTGCGAAACTTCAAAGAAGTATTGATAAACAAACATCAAAAGATTCTGTAAATTCAACAACAACCCAAGGAGTATTAAGAAACATTGATAAAAAGTTTGGTGGCTTTGGTTCACTATTCGATGGTCTTAATAACACAATGGGTAAACAGTTAATCCAAGAAAAGAAAACTACAAAAGCAGTTGAGCGTCTTATGAAAGCGTCAGGAATGTCTGAGGGTGATGCGAGAGCAACAGTTGATGCAGATAACAAAGCAAAAGAGCAGATGAACTTTATGAAAAAGGCAATTACAGGTATTGCCTCAGTCTCATTAATGGCAGAAGAGGCTACTGATGCAGGTTATCAGGAAAGATTTGATATGGCATCTGAACTTCGTCAATCTGGTTTGATGAATGGCTTGGGTGCTATGAACGAAGGAATGATTAGCATTTCTAAAACGATATCCGAAACTGGCTTTACTTTCGGCCAAGCCGCAGAATTTACTAAAGCATTTTCTGAAGCAGTTGGCGTAAAAGGTGTAAAGGCTACATTAGATTTTGTAAACAATATGGCACAGGGTCCAACTGGACTAATGGAACAGTTTAGTTTAGAATTTGGACAAGTTGCTCACTTATCTGGTGAATACTTAGAATCTTTAAGACTTTCAGGTCAACTTAATAGAATGAGTGACCAACAACAGAGAATTGGCATGGACAGTTTTATGTCTAATGTACAAGCAACATCAAATGTACTAAAAGTTTCAATGGAAGAAGCGGCATCTATAATGAAGAATGCTTTGACTGATGAACAACGAGGCATGCTTTTAACTCTTCCAGACCAAATGCAAACGTCATTAAAGGCTGGAATGGAGTTTATGGGTGGAATGAACAACCCACTTGCTGAATTAATAACTACAAGATTGGGCGCAGGAAGAAATCAGTTTATGCAAACTGACCAGTTCCAAGAAATGTCCGGTTCTCAAGCAGGCCAAGAATTGATTAAGTTCACTAATCAAGCCGCAAATGTTTTAGAAACACAAGGTGATGCGGCATTCCAAGAATTTATGGCAGGACAAGGTTCTGGATTTATTGACGATTTGATAGAGACATTCTCATCTTCGCAAAACAGAGGTGTTGCATTTACTGATGGAACAATGGCTCTCATTGGTCAGTTAGCGGCCTTTCAACAAACATTAAGTGAGGCTGACCAAGGCATCTCTGCTGGTGATAGAGCAGATACTGTAGAAAATAGACGAAGAGAAGGTCAAAGACAAGGAAAAGTTGGTTACGAAGATGCATTTAATGAATTAATGCCAGGATTTATTAATAACGTTGAAAATCTTACAGAAACGAATAGAAGATTTGCAGAAACTGCCAAAGAAACTATTAAAGAAAACGCAAATTTAATTGATGGATTTAGTAATGCTACTACACTTACAAAACAAGTAGTGGTAGAAGCAGGCACAATTGTTACTAAACTACTGCAATTTCCAGCATTTGTAGCCGATGGAGTTGGTAGTGTGTTCGGAACAAATGTACTAAGTAATGATGGTAGGTCCGCCCAAGACTTCACAAAAGCAGGTAAACAAGGTCGTACAATTAATGAGAATCAAATGTCAGACTTTGAAGACTACACTAATGATATGATTAAAAAAATTGCTAAAGATAAAGATGCGACCTCGGCTCAGAAAAAAGCAGATTATAATACGTTAATAAAATCTCTATCAACCCTTATGGTTACTCAAACAGCACCAGGCGAAGACGCTACTAGTATAAATCAGACACAACAGAAGATATTAGCCAGTTTGAACACTTTAATCGGTCAGTTGAAGAATTAAGAGATGAGGTTGACAATGTATACAAAATATGTTAATATAGATAAAATTAGGAATAAATTATGACTTGGAAAAAGTACTTTAAAACATATGACGGTGTTCCACGCCCGGCAGAAATAGGACCAGCATCTAACAATGCATCGAGTTCTAAATATAGTAGTTGGTTACCAGAGGTTTATATGGGCCAACCTAATCGTGCCCAACGCTATGGTCAATATGACCAAATGGACATGGATTCTGAAGTTAATGCGGCATTAGACACAATCGCAGAGTTCTCTACATTGTTTAGTGAAACTACTAAATTGCCATTTAACATTCAATACAATGATGACCCATCATTTACTGAAAACGAAATTCTTCAAAAGTCATTACGTCAATGGTGTTCAATGAATAAGATGAACAAACGTATCTTTAGAATTTTTAGAAATACAGTTAAGTACGGTGACCAATTATTCGTTAGAGACCCACAGACATACAAACTATATTGGGTAAACCCATCAAAGGTTGAAAAAGTTGTCGTAAACGAAGGTAAAGGCAAAAAGATTGAAGCATATTACATTAAAGATTTAGATATCAATATGCAAAGTCTTAATATTACCGCAGACACAGTTAAACTATCACAAACTGGCAATCAGAAGATGGGTATTCCTACATCTACATCTGGCATGCAACAAAGTTATGGTTCGGGTGCTGAAGGTCAAGGTTCAAGGTTTGCAAACGATGTAACAACTACCGCAATTGATGCCAAACATGTTATTCACGTATCACTAAGTGAAGGTATCGACCAATACTGGCCGTTTGGTACAAGTATGCTTGAGCCTGTATTTAAAGTATACAAGCAAAAAGAATTATTAGAAGACTCAATCATTATCTATCGTGTTCAACGTGCGCCAGAACGTAGAGTATTTTATATTGATGTTGGTGATATGCCAACTCATAAAGCACGTCAACACTTAGAACGTATTAAGAATGAAATTCATCAACGTAGAATCCCATCTAAAACTGGTGGTGGTGCTAACGTTGTTGATAGTGCGTATAATCCACTATCAATCATGGAAGATTACTTCTTTGCTCAAACGGCTGAAGGTCGTGGTTCTAAAGTTGAAACACTTCCAGGTGGTGAGAACTTAGGTGAAATTGATGATTTAAAATTCTTCAATGATAAACTACTAAGAGGTTTGCGTGTTCCACCAAGTTACTTGGGTGGTATGGATGCAAATGGTTCTGCGTTTAACGATGGTAGAACTGGTACTGCAATGATACAAGAGTTCAGATTTACAAAGTATTGTGAAAGACTACAACAACTTATTGTTGAAGAACTAGATAAAGAATTTAAGATGTTCCTAAAGCACCGTGGTGTTGTGATTGAAAGCAGTTCTTTTGATTTGTCATTCAACACTGTACAGAACTTCGGTAAGTATCGTCAAGCAGAAGTAGACCAAGTAGCAATGAACGTATTTACAAGCATTGAATCAGCAGATTACATTAGTAAGCGATTTGCAATGAAACGTTTCTTAGGATTATCTGAAGAAGAAATCTTAGAAAACTCAACAATGTGGAAAGAAGAACGTGATGTTACTGACCCACTTCAAGGCAGTGATGATGGACTTAAAGGTGTAGGAGCATCTCCGGGTCCAGCAGGCGGCGACTTTGATATGAATGATGGCGACTTTGATGACTTAGAAGGTGATGCAGATGCAGATGCTTCTGTAATTTCTGGAGAAGAAAACGCAGAAACTGACGAAGATGCATAAATACTAGTATGAAATATATTGAAATAAATGAGAACTATTCGCCAGAAGAAGACGAGTTTAACGCTATCGACTTAGACGATACACGTAAAAAACGACTGACACTTGTACACCTTTCTAAACTTAGAAAGATAAGAGAGTACAGAAAGTTTCAGAAAGCGGCTGATAATGAGCAAATCCAGAAGCAATACGGCGGTTCTTCCGACGAAGCACCTGCTGGTGGCGGCGCATTAGACTTATAAAAACTTATATTTCTACTATTAAGTACAGTTTTATAAATTAGTAAAACTTACTAAATATCTTAAGTTCGGTTACAAAACCGCAAAAAATGCTCATTTCCGAGTATTTTCCCAATATACTTACATAATCCCTATAAATACTTGTGTATGAAACTCACTTTGCGACAAATTGGCGCATTGCTTGTTTCTATAACCCTGCCGCAATTGTAGTGGCTATTAAAAGATTATTAAGGAGACTTAACATGTCCAGAAGTACACTAGAACAAGTGCTAGAATTGTTAATCAATGAAGAGAATGCAAAAGCAGAATCGCTTTTACATGACTTCGTTGTTGAACAAGCACGACAAATCCATGAGGATTCTCTTAACGAAAGCGACACAGTTGTAGAAGAAGAACTTGAGGAAATTGAAGAATCAGAAGAAATCGAATCTTTAAACGATGATATCGAAGAAGATTCTGATGAAATTGAAACAGAAGAAATGTTTGACGATGAAGATATGTCTGACGATGATGCTGAAGAAGACCTAGAAATGGGTGATGAAGAGCCAGCGGAAGAAATTGAAGACAGAGTTGAAGATTTAGAATCAGCGTTATCTGACCTAGAAGCAGAATTTGAAAAAATTATGGCTGGCGAAGACGATGCAGAAGATGATGGCGAAGAAATGGACATGGATATGGACATGGATTTAGACCTAGATGAACCAGAAATGGAAGAATCAGTTGAAGAAGTTGTTGAAACAGAAGAAACTGACGAAGCAATCGAAGAAGCCACATCAGAAGATTTAGATGAAGATGCATCTGAAGAAGAAGAAAAGTTGGAAGAATATACAATTCCAGCCTCTGCTAAAGAAGGCGACAATGGCGAAGGTTCTTCACCATTAGCAACTAAAGGCGGCGCAGACGAAAGTAATGCAAAACCAGTTGGACAAAATGACGGTAACACATCAGGCGGTTCAGCATCAGCAGAAGATATGAAAACAGGTAATGTAAACACAGTTGGCAACAAGAAAGCGCCAGCACCGAAAAAAGCCTAAGTAATAAACTCTTTTAGGAGAAACCAATGACAGTTCTTATTGAAAAATATACACATAATCAAGCAAACGTTAAGTCACGTATTGTTGAGAACGAGTCAGGTGAAAAGAATATGTTTATGGAAGGTATTTTTGTACAAGGTAACGTCAAAAATGCTAACCAAAGAATGTATCCTGTGAGCGAAATATCCAAAGCAGTGGAATCAGTCCAAAAAAGAATTAAAGAGGGCTTTCCAGTGTTAGGTGAATGCGACCATCCACCTGAATTAACAGTCAATGTCGACCGTGTTTCACATATTATTGAAAATATGTGGATGGACGGCGCTGATGGATTTGGTAAACTAAAGATTGTTCCTACGCCAATGGGTAACATTATCAGAACACTAATCGAATCAGGTGCCACTTTAGGTGTCTCGTCTCGTGGTTCTGGTGAAGTTGACCACGCTGGTAAAGTGAGCAATTATGAAATTATCACTGTCGATATTGTGGCACAGCCAAGTGCCCCGGATGCATATCCGAAAGCAATATACGAAGGATTAATGAACATGAACGGCGGTTACGATACTTGGAAACTAGCCCAAAGTGTTCAGCACGACAAGACTGCACAAAAGTACTTGTCAAAAGAAATAGTTAAGTTCATTAGAGAACTTAAACTTTAATTGAAAGAAGGAGAACCAACAATGGCAACAAATGAAATCCTTGCTGGTCTTCTTGAGTCTGATATGCTATCTGAAGAAGTTTCAGTACAAATATCAGAGGCTTGGGAAGCACAAATAAATGAAGCAAGAGAGGAGATAACAGCCGAGTTGCGTGAAGAGTTTGCACAGAAGTTCGAACATGACAAATCAGTGATTGTAGAAGCCATGGATAACATGCTTTCATCAGCAATCAAAACTGAAATGGATGAGTTCAAAACTGACCGTGAAGCCCTAATCGCAGAACGTGTTGCATATAAGAAAGCAATTTCTGAACATGCATCTCTCCTTGAAAAATTCATTACTTCTCAATTAGCAAATGAAGTTAAAGAATTACGTGACGACCGTGCTAAAGTTAACGAACATTTAGATAGAACTAAAGATTTCGTTGTTAAACAACTTTCACGTGAACTTGCGGAATTCCACGATGATAAACGTGATTTAGTGGAAACTAAAGTACGTATGGTAGCAGAAGGTAAAGAAATTCTTACTAAAACTAAGAATTCATTTATCAAGCGTTCAGCAGAATTGGTCGAAAAGACAATTGATACTGCTTTACGTTCTGAATTGGCTGTTCTTAAAGAGGACATCCAAGCGGCTAAAGAAAACGAGTTTGGCCGTAAAATTTTTGAAACATTCGCAGGCGAATTTATGACCTCACAATTAAGTGAAGGTACTGAAGTTGCTAAGATTACTAAAAAATTAGAAGAATCTGCATCCGAGATTGCTAAATTAGAAGCAACAATTACTGAAAAAGAAGAAGCCATTTCAAGCGTTTCAACTGCAAAGAAAGTGCTAGAAGACAGAATGGACCGAAACAAGGTCATGGAAAGTCTTTTATCGCCTCTAGGCAAAGAAAAGCGTACAGTTATGGTTGATTTACTTGAAACAGTAAAAACAACTAATTTAAAATCTGCATTTAAGAAATATCTACCTGCAGTTTTGAATGAGAACGTCTCAACAGAGGCAAAACAATCGTTAAATGAAGGCAAAGTAACAGAACATACTGGTGATAGAGTTGAAGAAGTGACTTCAGAAGCAACATCACAAAGTAGCGATGCCAATATAATCCAGTTAAGAAAATTAGCCGGACTTAAATAATAACCAGAAACAGGAGAGAAAGATGGAAAATCTTTTCGAAGGAAATAACTGGGATACTACACGTGAAACACTTTTAGATGGTCTAGAAGGCAACAAGCGTGACGTAATGTCCTCAGTTTTAGAAAACACAAAACAAGCACTAGTTGAAAGTGCGGCAGCGGGTGCAACACAGGCTGGTAATATTGCTACTTTAAACAAAGTTATTTTACCAATCATTAGACGTGTTATGCCAACTGTTATTGCAAACGAAATCATCGGCGTACAGCCAATGACTGGTCCAGTTGGACAAATTCACTCACTAAGAGTACGTTATGCAGAATCAGCCGGTGGCGCAACAGCAGGTGCTGAAGCACTTTCACCATTTGATATTGCTAACAACTACTCTGGCGACGGTACAAGTGCTCCGGCACCAACTGCGTCTATGGAAGGTGAAGCAGGTAACAAAATGTCAATTCAAGTGTTGAAACAAACAGTTGAAGCGAAAACACGTAAGTTATCAGCACGTTGGACATTCGAAGCGGCACAAGATGCTAATTCAATGCACGGCTTAGACGTTGAAGCAGAAATCATGGCAGCACTTGCTATGGAAATCACTGCTGAAATCGACCAAGAAATTTTAGGTTCACTAAAATCATTGGCTACATCAGCGGCTACAGACTTCGACCAAACTGCTATTGCAGGTCGTCATACTACAACTTTTGTTGGTGACGAACATGCGGCACTTGCAACATTAATGAACAGAGAAGCAAACCTAATTGCACAACGTACTCGTAGAGGCGCGGCAAACTGGGCAGTAGTTTCTCCAACAGCATTAACATTGCTACAGTCTGCAACTACATCAGCATTTGCTAGAACTACTGAAGGTACTTTTGAAGCACCTACAAACACTAAGTTTGTTGGAACTTTGAACGGCTCTATGCGTATCTATGTTAACACATACGCTACAGACGATACAGTTCTTTTAGGTTATAAAGGTCAAGGCGAAATTGACGCGGCTGCGTTCTATTGCCCATACGTTCCATTAATGTCATCAGGCGTTGTGGTAGACCCAAGTTCATTCGAACCAGTAGTATCATTCATGACTCGTTACGGGTATGTTGAATTGAACAACACTGCATCATCACTTGGTAATGCGGCTGACTACGTTTCAAAAATTGCAATGAGCAACCTTTCATTCACATAATATTTTATATATTATAAATGAATATAGAAAGCCACCTTCGGGTGGCTTTTTTATTGCCTGATTCCAAACCTATAAGATAAATACATATAATAATGATATACTAGTATTTTTTGGAATAAAGCATGGCAGAACAAATCAAATTTGGTGATAGACTATATCTAAAAGGACAAGAATTGATTTTGGATAATGGTTCTAATAATGCCGTTATAAAATCAATTGATGGAACTTTAAAGGTTGACGATAATCTTGTTGTAACTGGTGACTTAACAGTCAGTGGAACAGCAACTACTGTTAATTCAGAAACTGTAACAATAGCAGATAACACAATTCTTCTCAATTCAAACGTAACAGCCTCACCATCTGAAGATAGTGGAATTGAAATTGAAAGAGGAACATCATCAAACAAGTCTTTGATATGGAATGAAACAGATGATAAATGGACAGTTGGTTCTGAGACATTTGTTGCATCAATGTTTGAAGGCAACCTAACAGGTAATGTAACTGGTAATGTAACGGGTAACGTAACTGGCGATATGACTTCGACTGGTATTTCTACATTTGCACAAATTGATATTAATGGTGGTTTCTTAGATACTGTTGTAATTGGTGATACGGATCCTGGACCAGCAACATTTTCTGTAATTGCTGGCGATGGCGCTAACATTACTAACGTTCTTACAAATTATACAACAGACACATTAACTGAAGGTTCATCAAATCTTTATTTTACAGATGCAAGAATTGACACACACTTAAACCAAAGCAATCCAAATAGTGGTTACGTTCTATCATGGAACGGCACAGATTATGTTTGGGCTCCACCTAGTATAAATTTTGATAAACAATTTAGTTCATTACTTAATACACCCACTACATTAGCGGGATATGGAATTACAGATGCGGCTACATCGACACAGGGTGCATTAGCAGATAGCGCCTTACAAAGTGAAACTATTAGTTTAGCAACACTGAAAACTGAAGTTGCGGCTAGCACAGACTTTACAGACTTCCAATCACGTATAGCGGCATTATAAGGAATAAAAATGGCAGAACAAATTAAATTCGGCGATAGACTTTATCTAAAAGGTGAAGAATTAGTTTTAGATAACGGTTCTGGTTCTGGAGTTATTAAAGCCACTAGCGGCACTGTTGAAATTAAGGGTAATCTAGTAGTAACTGGAGACACTACTACAGTTAACTCAATCCAAACTAGTTTTGCTGACCCAAAACTTTTAATTAATGGTGATTTGACTGGTACTCCATCTGAAGATGTTGGTATAGAAATTGAACGTGGTACTTCAGATAACAAATTCTTATTATGGAACGAAACGACAGACAAATGGTCAGTTGGTGCTGAGACATTTGTTGCAGGAATATTCGAAGGTAATTTAACAGGTAACGTAACGGGTGATATAACATCATCTGGTTCTACATTCTCAAATATAGATATTAATGGTGGCGCAATTGATGGAACAATCATTGGCGCAAACACGCCAGCGGCTGGCACATTCTCAACTGTAAATGCCACAACTATAACTGGTGCGGTAGTAGGCAATGTAACAGGTACAGTTTCTAGTATTGCTAATCATACTACAAGTGATTTGACTGAAGGAACAAACTTATATTATACTGATGCAAGAGTTGATGCAAGATATGCCACATTACAAGCAGATAGTAATTTCATAGAAACATTAGACGGACAAAATGGTGCGTATTACTTAGATTATAATAACTTAACAAACGTACCAACAGTTATCGGCAGTATCGATGACTTGAGTGATGTTGATACAACTACAACAGCACCTACAACTGGACAAACTATTATATGGGATGGTACTAACTTTGTTCCTGGTAATAATTTTAGTCAATCAGATTTTGATTCAGCATTCACAGCCAAAGACACAGATGACCTAAGTGAAGGTACAACAAATTTATATCATACAACAGCAAGAGCAAGAAGTTCTATTAGTGCTACTGGCAGTTTAAGTTATGATAGTGCAACAGGTGTTGTTTCATATACACAAGGTAATACAGATACAGTAGCAGAAGGTTCAACTAATCTTTACTATACAGATGCAAGAGCGGATGCAAGGGCACAGTTAAAGATTAATGCTTTAGTTGACTCTTCGCCAGGAACATTAGATACATTAAATGAATTAGCGGCCGCCTTAGGCGATGACGCAAATTTTGCCACTACGATGACAACTTCATTAGCAGGCAAAGAACCAACTATAACTGCTGGTACAACATCTCAATATTATAGAGGTGATAAATCATTTCAAACATTAGACACACTTGCAGTTGCAGAAAATACAAATCTATATTATACAGATACAAGAGCAAGAGCGGCTATTAGTGCGACAGGTAGTTTAAGTTATAACTCATCAACTGGTGTCATATCTTTCACACAAGGTAATACAGATACGGTTGCAGAAGGCTCGTCAAATTTATATTACACAGATGCTAGGGCAGATGCAAGGGCACAATTAAAGATTGATGCATTAGTAGATTCTGCACCTGGAACATTAGATACATTAAATGAATTAGCCGCGGCACTTGGTGATGATGCTAATTTTAGTACAACAATAACAAACTCTATTGCTACTAAACTGGCAATAGCAGATTTTAATTCTACATTTGACACAAGACTTGGCACAAAAACAACATCCGATTTGACAGAAGGTACAAATTTATATTACACAGATGCTAGAGCAAGAGCCTCTATTAGTGCAACTGGTTCTTTAAGTTACAACAGTACTTCGGGTGTTATATCATTTACACAAGGCAATACTGATACAGTAGCAGAAGGCACAACGAATTTATATTACACAGATGCAAGGGCACAAGCAGTATCTATAAACAATATTGTAGAAGATACCTCACCACAATTGGGTGGCACTTTAGACCTAAACACATTTGATTTAACTACACTTGATGACACGGTTACATTGACAACAAATGCAACTCCATCGATTGTAACAGGAACAGTTGGTAGTTCAACAGAAACATTATTGTCAAACACAACAGTTACAGTAAATGACGATGGTGATTATGCAAACTCTGTAAGTAGTTTTGTGACACTCACAAGCACACAGATAGATGCTTTAGGTTTCAAAGGCGATTCATCTTTAACATATTTCGGTTCAGCCGCTTCATCAAGTAATTTTGTTTTCAGAGATACTGGAGATAGTATTGAACAGAATAGTATGATTGTCACCTATTCTCCGCCAACAGATACATATACATTTACATTATCACCACAACATGCAGATAATGATGCAAATATTCCTGGAAACCAAAATCAATTAAACATCTCATCAGCAGATACAGATATAAAATTCAAACAATATGCTTATGGAGAAATGACAGTATCGTCTTCGACTGTGCTTACTAACTCTAATATTCAATTACGAGATGAAGACGGATTTTATATTGACAAAGCACATGTTGATGTTACTAATACATCGGGTACTAACTACAAGATTGTTTTCTGGACACACGCAGTTAGTTCAGGAGATACAATTGAAGTAGTTAATCCATCATCATCTACAGCGATATTTACATGGGGTGCTGAAACTTATAATGAAACTGGTCTAGTTGCTAGTTCAGAAAGTTTCTCAATTTCATCTTCTTCGAATGATATAATTGCAATTGGTGATTTACAAATAACAGCGGGTAATACGACCGGTGAAGTAGTTGGTACATTAGTTTATGATAAGCCATCTAATAAGAGTGTTATTTCTGGCTTAACAACTGTTTCTATAGATGGTACTGATTATCAGTCTGCATTAACAGTGGCTGATGCGCCTCTCATTTTGTCTGGTAATTCTGGAACATCAAATGAAGTCGGATTAGCAGTTGGTACTGGCACAGATGGAAGAATACATCAACTTGGTACTTCAGGCATAACGACATTTAAATTCCCAGCCGCAGACGGTTCAGCAAATCAAGTAATGAAGACAGATGGTTCTGGTGATATATCTTGGGCAACACAAAATACTGATTATGTTACAGAGGGTTCTAACTTATATTATACAGATGCAAGAGCAGATACAAGGGCACAGTTAAAGATTGATGCCTTAATCGGTGGTGCATCTTCAGCCTTCGATACTTTATTAGAGATTGAAAATGCGATGGCTACTGATACTGAATTGTCTTCAGCAATTTCAGGACTTAACCATGATACACTATCTGGCTTTGTAGCAAATGAACACATCGATTGGACACAAGCAAGTGCAGGAACAATTGACCCTAGTAACTATACTAATACCGGAGATACAACATACACAGCCGGAACTGGACTAAGTCTCGTAGGCTCAGAATTTGCAAACACTTCTCCAGACCAAACAGTTACATTGACTGGTGCTGGCGCTACGACTATCACGGGAACATATCCTAACTTTACGATTAGTAGTACCGACACAGATACTACAACTAATATTACAGGAAGTATCGAACCAGCAACAGACAATACTTACAACTTAGGTAGTCCTTCTAAAAAGTATGCCAATATTTATGGTCACTCGGTTCACGCAACATATGCCGACTTAGCAGAAAGATACGCAACAGACGTTCCGTATGAACCTGGAACAGTTGTAGTATTTGGTGGTGAAGCAGAAATCACAACAACGAGTGTTGCTGGTGATGTATCAGTAGCAGGTGTAATTTCTACTAATCCAGCGATTAAACTAAATGCTGATGCCGGTAATTCAGTGACGCATCCATATGTCGCACTAAGAGGTAGAGTGCCATGTAATATGATTGGTCCAGTATCTAAGGGTGATTTGATTATCACTGCTCCTAGTGAACCAGGATATGCTAAGAGTAATGGCAAGTTTGATGCTGGACGTTCAGTCTTTGCTAAATCACTTGAGACAAACCTCACAGACGGCAAAAAAGTTATAGAAGTTGTGATTTTATAAGTACTTAATTATTAACTGTAACTATTGCTTTTCCAAACATTTCGATAAATACTATTGTAACGAGAAGATAAAGGATTTCGTTATAACATGGAGAGGACTTACCTGTCTTATCCTAGGCTAACCTTTGTCTTAGTCGATGGGATGGAAACATTCAACCTTAAAGAAACAATGGGATGGAAACATTCTTAAATATATTATAATATAACTCTAACGGGAGAAATTAAATGGCAGCATATGCAATTCAATTCCGACGTGGTACAACAACTGAACACTCATCTTTTACCGGATTATTGGGTGAAGTTACAGTTGATACAACTAAGAAAACGATAGTTGTACACGACGGTTCAACAGCAGGTGGTTCACCTCTAGCACTAGAAGGTGCGGCGGTTTCATCATCAACAGGTTCGTTCTCAAGTAACGTAACCGTAGGCGGCACATTGGGTGTTACTGGTTTGGCTACTATGTCAGGCGCGGCAGCAATAACAGGCGACTTGACAATGACAGGTCACGTACTACCAAGTGCAAACATTACTTACGACTTAGGCTCAACCACGAAGATGTGGCGTGATGTCTACGTTGGTCCTGGTTCATTATACATTAACGGTAAGAAAGTTATTGAAGATGACTCTGGTACAATTAGTATTACAACAGACACAAACGAAGACCTTAAATTCACTACAAGTGGAACAGGTACATTAAAACTAATTTCAGGCAATGGTATTAACATTACTGGTGAATTAGGTGCAGTATCAGGCGATTTACAAATCGGCGACCACATGGACATGAACTCAAACTTAATTAAAGAAGTAGCAACACCAGTATCTAGTACTGATGCGGCAAACAAATCATACGTTGATTCAGCGGCTGCTTCAGCAGTAACAGGTGGCTCTAATGCTATTTCTGGTACAACTGGTGCTTTCTCAAGCAACTTAACAGTTTCTGGTAACTTAACAGTTTCTGGTACAACAACTACAGTTAACACAACAGACGTAACGTTTGAAGACAATATGTTTGTTCTTAACTCAAACACAACTGGCACACCTACTGAAAACTCAGGTTTCGAAGTAGAACGTGGCGATTCATTAAACGTTCAGTTCCTATGGAACGAAACAGATGACAGATGGTCAACTGGTTCAAACACTTTACATGCTGGTGCTTTAATTGCCAACACGTTTACAGGTGCTGTAACTGGTAACGTAACTGGTAACATTGACGGTGTAGTTGGTGGTAACACTCCAGCGGCTGGTTCATTTACATCAATTGGTGGTACAACTATTACTGCTTCAACATCATTCCAAGGTGACTTGGTTGGTGACGTAACTGGTGATGTAACTGGTACAGTTTCAAGTATTTCTAATCATTTAATTGATGAAGACAATATGGCTACAGACAGTGCTACTAAAGTTCCTTCACAACAATCAGTTAAGGCTTATGTTGCTTCACAAATCGCAACTAAAGACAACACTGATGAGATGACTGAAGGTTCAACTAACCTATACTTCACAAATGCTCGTGCCCGTGGCGCAATTAGTGTTTCTGGAGATATCTCTTATAACTCATCAACTGGTGTTATTTCAACAACAGGTCTAGCAAGTTCAGACACAGATGATTTATCAGAAGGCACATCAAACTTATACTACACAGATGCAAGAGCAGACGCCAGAATAGCGGCGGCTTCTACGACTGACTTATCTGAAGGTACTAACTTGTACTACACAGATGCAAGAGCAGACGCCAGAATCGCAAATGCAACTACAAGTGATTTGACTGAAGGTACTAACCAGTACTATACTGATGCAAGAGCAAGAGCGGCAATTTCTGCTTCTGGTTCTCTAAGTTACAACAGCACAACTGGTGCTATGTCATATACTGAAAGAACTGATGAACAACTACAAGACTTAGTTGGTGCTATGTTATCATCTAACACTGAGACTGGTATTACAGTATCATACGAAGATGGTGACGGTACTATTGATTTAGTAGTTAACACTACTCATTTCCATAGTTCAGTGCAAACAGTAACTTCATCGCAAGAAACAACAAATGTTTCATCAACAGTATCGTTTACATTCAGTGAATTAACAAACGCACAACACTATGCTGTTTTCTTAAACAGACAGTTGTTACGTCCTGCTGAATATTCTATTTCTGGCACATCAGTTGTTATCGCTACAGGCGTTATTGCTGAAGACGATGAATTAGAAGTAACAGGCTTTACTAACACTTAATCAAATAATTGATTAAGTAAACAAAAATAGAGATTAGACAAGATGTGGGAGGCACCACCTCCCACGTTCTACCGCACGGAGAGGCGATAGGTTGATACAGAATTAAAAAGGGTGTCTCGGGCTAATCAACTCATAAAGGAGAATAAAAATGGCACGTAAAATGAGAAGTGGAGGTAACACTAATAAGTTTTCCTTCGATAAAACAAAAAAATATAAGTATAATTCATCTGGTACACTAGTTGAATTTACAGGTGATGCAGGCGCAGATGATATCACAATGTCAGGTTCAAAATCGTCTCTTAGACGTATGGCAGACGTTGAACGTAACGTATCTATTCTTGCGGCTAAACTATTAACAAACGATGGTGGCACAGGTGATAGTGACGATAGCAACTTCGGTCGTATCGAAACTAAGAAAATTCGTTTCAAAGATGACATTCGTATTGATGACGTTTTAGACATGCGTTCAACAATCGACATGAACACTAACAAAATCACTGATTTGGGTACTCCAACTGCTTCAGCAGATGCGGCAAACAAATCATACGTTGATACTAAAGTATCGGGGTTAGCGGATTCTGCTCCAGCGGCATTAGATACATTAAACGAACTAGCGGCGGCTCTAGGTGATGATGCTAACTTTAGCACAACAGTTACTAACTCAATTGCTACTAAAATGCCATTGGCAGGCGGTGCATTCTCTGGTGCAGTAACTACTAACTCTACATTTGATGGAAGAGATGTTGCTACAGATGGTGCTAAGTTAGATGGTATCGAATCAGGTGCAAACGTAACTGATGCGGCAAACGTAACAGCGGCAGGTGCCTTAATGGACTCTGAATTGGCTGGTATTGCTCACGTTAAATCACTTAACCAAGGCTTAACAACTTCATCTTCGCCTTCATTCACGGCAGTTACAGCAACTAACTTTAATGGTGAAGCAACAACGGCTAAATATGCCGACCTTGCTGAAAGATATTCTGCTGATGCAGTATATGAAGAAGGTACAGTAGTAATGTTTGGTGGTGATATGGAAGTTACAGCATCACACGGTTATGGTTCAATGAAAATTGCAGGTGTTGTTTCTATGAAACCAGCATTCGCAATGAACGAAGAAGCAGGCTCAAACGATACTCATCCATATATCGCTCTACAAGGTCGTGTACCATGTAAAGTAATGGGTGATGTTTCTAAAGGCGACATCCTAGTTGCATCTGACGATTCAGGTGTTGCTACTAAATGGATGGACGCAGATAGCGACCCTCGTATGACAGCATATATCGGTATTGCAATTTCAGACGCAGTTGACGGTATGGTTGAAGTTAAAGTAGGTAAGTAATTATCTAGTTTCTTATACAGATACAAACTTAAAAAGGGAGCAGAAATGCTCCCTTTTTTCATGTCAATTATATAAGATTATTTGAATAATTTTTTGATAGTCGTACAGAAAGTTTTTTTGTTGCTTTTCTTTGTTTCTACCGGTAATGAGTTTTCTTCAATCCATTCTGGAAACTTTTCAAATAGTGTTTGCCATTGAAGCATCTCATTGTGATAGTCAACGATTCTTTTTAAATGTTCACTTGTGTTTGGATAGCCATATTCGTTTTTCAACTTATTGACTCGTTGCTTACATTCCGCTAAGTCTCTTATATCTCTTTTTATAGCCACTAATATTTTTTCAAAAGATTCTATATTTCTGAATTTGTTTATTAAGAATGTGTGATGTTTGTTCTTAGGTTTACCATCATATAAAAACATAATCTCTTGTAAATCGTAATACAATGCTTTTACGGGATTGATACTTTCTCGGTATCTTTTCATTACTTCTTCAATAGAGAAATCTGAACTTTCAGTTGAAAGATTTTCAAGTACACTTATAGCCAGTATGTTAATACGTTGGCTACTTGCTGATAATGCCCTCTTTGATTCTTCTTTTACTTTTGCGATTACAATATCTACTAGACGTGCTTCCGTGATATCTAAATCTCTCTTTAGATATTCAATATGTCCAGGACTAGAGTGTATGATAACTCTTCTTAGGTTGTCTGAGACTCTTTCACCTTTAAGAACTAGTTTACAATCTCTTATGAATCTCTGTTTCTCTAAGTTTATGATATGTTGATTCACTATATCTCCTCCGAACTTCTCTACAGTAGTATTTAGGATGATTTAGTGTCTCGCAAAGTGATGATTTAATACATTTTGTATCAGCCTGCAACTACTCCACATAGACCTCCACAGGACTTAAGTCTTTTGTTTCTTATATCTCTATCTTTGAATGTTTCTAAGTAACCAGTTGTATATATTTCTCCATCTATTATTTGTTTTATAGATTTGTGTTGTAATGAAATATTATTTTCTCCAAAAGATTTTATAAAATTCACTAACGGAGCAACCATGTCTTCAGTGCCAAACTCATCATCATACATTGCGGCATGCCAACAACACGGAAAAACTAACCCATAACTGTTTACAAAAATATGTGAATTTTTTATTGCTATACAATCTATATCACATTTGCCTAATTCTACTTCGTGTTCAGTCAACTCTCTGTCTATATTGTTTATGTGATTTGTTCTGTCTTTACGTTTAACAGGTTCAATATTAATATAAGATTTTTCTAAATCTGATTTTATATCTGTGATATAGCCAACTTTTTCTGAATCTAAGAACATTTTCTGTTGTTCGTCTTTACCTAGATTTCTTTTGTCAAATTGTTTCTCAACATTCTTACTTAAAACTTCCGCTGGTGGCTTGATTGTATATTGATACTCACCTTGTCTACCATATACTTTCATTGATTGAATAATATTATTGTCTTTATCTCTATTAGTAGAAAAGCCCATTGCTCTTTTGGCAAAGAATTCGGTAACTCCCATATCTTTTGCAAGTTGTCTTGCTTCTTCTACTTGATGTTCGTTATGTCTAAACACAAGAAATTCCCAATGAGAATCTGCACCTGTTGAGATATATGTTTCCATTGCTAACATAATTTTATCCCAATATGTGCCTTTTCTATATATCCAGTTTGTGTCTTCAAGCCCATCAACGCTGAATACAACTGTAGAATTATTAACAGAGAATATCTCGCCTAACTCACGCCAGAATGCTTCATCTCTGCCACTTGCGTTTGTATTCATGTGAAATCTTACATTTGGATTTATAGACCTAAAGTGTTTCAAAATAGGAATCAAATCTGGGTTAGTCATGGAATCTCCATAATTACCACACATTGTAATCATGTTTAAGTTTTCAATAAAGTCCTCAGAAAACCATTCTTTAACTTGGTCAGTGGTCATATATGTTTCTGTGAATGTTTGACTCTTTATGCCACCTTCTTGTCTTCGGTTACAACTCGGACATTCAGCATTACATAGACTGCTAGTTTCTAAATCTAATCTTCTTATATCTTTATAGTTTATCATGCTAAACTTTCAATGATGATATGATATCGTTAATAATTTTTAGTTTTTTCTTTCTAAAAAGTGTACGTCTTGTACCAGGATGTAAAGGTTTTGGCACGCAGTTTGTGTCTACCCAAGCATATCCACCCGACTCATCGTTCATTTTTGGAATGAATTCTTCATTGACAAGAATAACAAAAGAGTAGTAACTAAAGTCACCATTTCTTGCATGATATTGGTCTAGTGGATATATCTTTACAATATCATTTTCAATATCTAATGATATTTCTTCTTGTAATTCTCGTAATAGTGCTTGTGCTATATTTTCATTGTCTTCTACTTTCCCACCAAAGAAACCCCAATTTCTAGGAAATGACCCATCTATTGCTCTTTGTTGTAGAAGTATTCTATGTGTGTCTTTTGCGACTATACATCCGCCAGCCGCTTTGAGTTTCGATTCTTTCATTATGGCGTTACTACTAGTTCCATTCTCCAATATCCAGCCTCATATATACCTTGGTATGTGTCTGTCCATGATTTATCTTTGGCATCGAATTTAAACTGTTGCGAAGTCGTTGTATTTGTTACGTATTCTCTAGTGACATTAGCACTTGCGTCAAAACTCTTTACCCAATCAGTACCATTATACTCTATAATGTCATTAGTGTCAACAGCAATTCCCCATACACTGCTTTCTGTTGCGGAATCTAATGTCAAGTATCTTTGACCTAGTGCAACATTTGGAATACTGTTAAATCCTGGTCTTGATGTTGAGGCATTGATAATTCTATCTACAGAAGTTATTGTATTTGTTGGTAATGTAGCAGGGTCGATTGTAAATTCTAACTCGCCAGCATCACTAGTAGTTGATAGTGTACCAATTACGTCAGCATTCAAGTCATCCACCTCGCCATGATATTTTAATCTAAGCCTTGAAACTCCACTATCTAATGTACCATATTCTTTAAGTACTGTTGACCAAGGAATATTAGCATCGTAATTTCCGTTTGCAAACGGAGTTGCTAAAACATCACCACCACTTTCATAAACTCTTAATGCGTAATTGCCTGGAGTTACAATTACACTTGACTGTGCGTTCAAGTCTGCAAAGAACTCAAATGCATCTGGGTCATAATCAAGTGTGTCTAAATCTGTATAAGTGTATATGTTATTGATAATATTTCTGATAACATTTTGTCTTGTGACTTGTGCCGGTGGATTAATCCAAACTGGTATCTGAAATATCATTGTTGCGATATCGATTTGGTCTTCAATACCTGCTGGTATTCCTCTACTAGTCCACTGTAAGTCAGTCATCTCTACAGTAGTAATTGTGGTCCAGTCAATTGGATTATCATTGTGTTGTATTTCTAATGCTGGATTAAATAGAACTAAGATTTGCTCAAGTAGTTGAAGTTTTTGGTCAGTGTTTGAAGTCCAAATATCAACTTGCATATTCAATAAGTAAGGAACAGGCATCAATCTTTTTACACTATACTTTTGTCCTTGTTCTGCCGTATAAGAGTTTGTAGTAGAATCAAATTTTCTTTCATTGACACTTACAGCATCATTAAAAAATGGTTCTTGTAATCTTTGTCTATCTGGTTGTAAACTTTGTACCCAACAAGCAATAAAGGGAGCAGATTGTACTACGTTCTCTGAATTACCTTTAAGAATAGTTGCCGCCATACGAGATACATCACCGTATCTGGATGGTACTCTGATGTAATAATCAGTTGTGCCATCGTTCATCTTTGAGCCTGTCTTAACTGTGAAGCCACTGAACATTCTTACAAATTGTAAGATATATCTTCGAATCTGATTGTCATAGAAATGTTTTTGTGCCATATTAGTCTACCTTTGGTTTAACTGCCTTCGACAGATTTACTTTGCCAGCAAGTGTTGTGCCGTCATCTAGTGTTACTGTGCCTGAGTTATTAATAAATTGATTATGTAACGCATGTCCAACTTCCCACGCACCGTCATCGTCATTGATTCTAAACCATTTGCTATCTCTGTATTGAAATAACCTTGACGGTGAATAATCTGTTCTTAAGAAGTAAGAATCAGTACTGGGACTATCAGGAAATGTTTTTCCATATGCCACTGTTGCATAATCTACATCGTCAGGATGATTGCTTTGTGTTGCATACATTAAATTATTTGTTCTATAGTCCCAATATTTTCCAGGAACATTATCTTGTGCTTCTTGTACAACGGCATCAGTAATTTGTAGTTCTTTGTTGTACGTAGATAGAATATTTTTCAAGTCAGATGCTTCTTCGCCAGTACCAAGAATATCTTTGTACTCTTGTGTGTCTTGTAACTGTTTGCAACGAACACGCCAAATATGTGGCCACCAACCTGGGTCGAAGCCACTTGAATCTTTTGATGCTTCTTGTACTACCCAATATTGATTGACTGCATCTGGGTCTTCACCATCGTTACCTTCTAACATCATGTCTTCTCTCATATGAGGTAATTCGATTACATCGCCAGTCATAATTTTGCGACCTAGTTGATTGACCATCTCGTTCAAATGGAGAGTGAACACTTGTTGGTCATTACCTAAGAACATACCGAACTGCGATAATTCAAAGTCTTGGTCAGATACTGTATATACACCTCTAAGGTCATATACATCTGTGTCATACTTTCTATCTCTGTTTTCTAAAAATAGTAAATCTTGTATTGCCGGTTTGGCAGGGTCAAAATCTGCATCAGTCTTATCTTGTGAACCGATATACTTATGAATCAGAAGCGATGTGCCACCGTGGTCAAAGTGTCCCTTGACTGTTTTATCAATAAATTTATAATCGTTACCCTTTTTTGGATTCCATAGGCTAAGTCTTGCCATAACTATTTTTCTCCATAATTTGACTTCTTACTGTATTTATCATATAATATAGTAATATAATTTCAAAATTATAAATAAAGTTTTAAGAAGGTACAATAATATGCTAATAGATGAAAATCAAGGATACTTGTCAATAAAAGAATTACTATCACCATTTGCAGTGAGACAATTCAAATTGTGGGCAATGAACCCAGACAATATACATCGTGGAAACGCTGTAAATGGGGAATACTACGGGAAACATCGCAAAGGTAGAGAATATAACATCTGTTGGAGTAAACAGCCACCAAGAGAAATGTGGGACCCCATAGTAGACAAATTAACTAGTCCTCTAAACGCAATGTTTAAAGGCAAACAATGGGATATGCATATCGTTGATACAATCACAACAAGACCAGGACAGTCTAAGATTAGGGCACACGTTGATACTCCTTATAGATTTGAAGATTTTGCTAGGTCAACAAATGATGAGTTGTTCGGTGTACAAATTATTGTTCCATTAGATAACTTCACAATAGAGAATGGCGCAACATGTATTCTTCCTGGTTCACACAAAGATAGATTTTATTACCAAGATATACAAGACAACCAAGAAGAATATAATGACTTACTTACATCTAAAGGTTTTCAATTTGTGTCAAAAGCGGGCGATGCCTTGATTTATAATTCGAGGACATTACACAGTACGATGCCAAATAATAGTGACCATTTTAGAAGTGCATTGCTAATGAATGCACTAGATGTCAACATAATTGAACGAATCAGAGAAATAGATTACAATACAAAAACTGCAAGAAAAAAGAAAAAATGACGGAAAACTTGACAAACTGCCACATTCGGTGTATAGTATTGTTGAATGTTGATATATAAAAGTAAATGATGAGGACAACGTGGCTATAAAAACAATGAAAAAGAAGAACAAAAAAGCAAATATTCTTTCAGATGAGTCTATTACAGGACTAGAGCCTGATTGGAAAGGCTCAGACACTTGGACCGCAGAAAAATATTATAGAGAACGTGCAAGAACTCCATATTATTATAGTTACTATTACAAATCTAAAGATTTTGTTCCTTGGGTAGTCCAATACATGAAAGACAATGGCTACTCTAAAGAAGATATCAAATCATATAAGGCAGCCGAAGACTGGAGAACTAAAAGTACTCTTGCTGGATATGTTAGGGCATTATCAAAGGGTATGCCAGAGAATCATGTTGGTATTCCTGAATACTTAGATACATTAGACGGTATTACAGCAACGTCTTTGTGTAATGTTACTGATTCTGTCAAAGGACAAATAGAAGATGTTATTTCTCATGGCAAAATAATCAAAGAAGTAAAGAAAGACGAAGAACAAGAAATAGTTAATAAGTATAAACCATCTATTCAACAACTTCTATTCAATAAGTCTTTAGAAATGTCAGAAGAGATAGATGAATATATTGAAGAGTTTGATGGGTCTACATCGATGTTGGCTACTTTCGACCCACAACGAATGCTGTTAATTGTTGGTGCAAAACCAAATCATGCTAAGATAATAGCATCGTTATATCAGCCAACCTTTGACGATTTCTCAGAACTTGTAAATCCTCCTAGTACTAAAGGTATGACAGAATTTGATAAAGACATGCATGAGCAACTTAAAGAAGGTTATTCACATCTATCTAAGGGTGTAATAAAGAACCAGTTTAAGATGTACAAATCTATTATGGATGCTTGTGACAACATCGTACTAAAGGGTAAAGTGACAAGAAAGCCTCGTAAGAAGAAGATAGTCAGTGCTGAAAAACAAGTCAGTAAGTTTAAATATTTAGACCATCATCCAGAAACTAAGTCAATTAGTGTGAATCCAGCAGAAATAGTTGGAGCCAATAGTATCATAGTATACAATTCTAAGACAAGAAAACTTGGAGTATATCATGCTCAGAATATTGACCCTACAGGACAAAAGAGAGACGGCTCTGGTCTAAGTGTAAAAGGAACGACTATTCAAGGTTTTAACCCAACCACGAGCGTCCAGAAGACACTACGTAAGCCAATCGAACAACTAGCAAAGTTCAAAAAGATAGCAAAACGTTCATTTCAGAAACAGTTTGATGAAATAAACAGTGTTGAAATTAAAATGAACGGCAGATTTAATGACCACAGTTTGATTATAAAAGTTTTTTGATAAATACTGTTAACAGTGATACATGTTAATGATATTTGAGGTCAAGAAATGGCAAAACAACGTAATAAAATAAAAAATGATGTAATTAGACAGATTAGACTATTACTCGGTGACGGTATGGTCGATATCGAATTGGATCCAGAACATTATGACCTTGCTATCGATATTGCAGTAGATAAGATTAGACAACGTTCAGAAGCGGCAGTAGAAGAAGATTTTTACACTATTGAACTAAAGAAAGATGTCGATGAATACAGACTTCCAGCAGAGATAACAGAAGTTAAAAAGATACATCATCGTTCTTTCGGTCATGGCATATCTGCCGGCGTAGACATGGATCCATTTGAATTAGCATATGCGAATTCATATTTCTTTATGAATAATCATGTTGGTGGCATATCAACTTACGAATTATTCTCTCAGTACCGTGAAACATTAAACAGAGTTGCGGCAACTGATATTCAATTTATTTGGAATGCAACTACTCATAAGTTAAAACTTTTAAGAAAAATGAGAGCGGACGAAATGGTATTACTTCATGTTTACTTAGAGCGTTCTGACGACCAACTACTAAAAGACCCATACTTAAAATCATGGATGAGAGATTACTCATTGGCATATTGTAAGAAAATGATTGGTGAGGCTCGTTCTAAATTCTCTGCACTTCCTGGCGCACAGGGTGGAGTTACACTAAACGGCGATGTTCTAAAACAAGATGCTACGGCAGATATAGAAAAGTTAGAAACAGAGTTGAAACTTTATATCGATGGTTCAGCACCGCTAGGTGTTATGATTGGCTAATCGTGGCTTTTCATCCAAAGAACAATAAAAGTCCTTGTGTAAGTATTTGCAAATATAATGATAAAAACTTTTGTGTTGGTTGTAAACGCCACATGAACGAAATCTTTGATTGGTTAGATTATTCTGATGAAATGAAAGATTCTATCTTAGAAGATATAAAAACCCGAGATATAAATTCAGAAAACGGTTGACATTCAGTATCTTTGGTTGTATAATGATATTATCGAAACTGAAAAAAGAAATCAAATGATAATAGGTATCACGGGACTAATAGGCTCAGGCAAAGGCACTGTAGCAGATATTCTAGTTGAAGAACATAACTTCATAAAACTTTCCTTCGCAGACAAACTCAAAGATGGTGTTGCAACTGTATACGGTTGGGACCGTGCTATGTTAGAAGGTGACACTGTAGAAAGTAGAGAGTGGCGTGAAACTGTTGACCAGTTTTGGACTAATGAAACTGGCAGAGAGATTACTCCTAGACTTGTACTACAAGAGTTCGGCACTGACTGTATGCGTAATGGTTTCTACGATGGTATTTGGGTTAGTCTAGTTAAGCAAGAAATAATTAATAATCCTGAAAATAATTATATCATACCTGATGTACGATTTGCTAATGAGATAAAAATCATTAAAGATTTAGGTGGCGAAGTTTGGAATGTTAGACGAGGCGAACTACCAGATTGGTGGGGAGTTGCAATATTAGACAATAAAACAGATTCAAACTTAATGAGAACTTCATATCCTGATGTGCATCAAAGTGAATGGAGATGGATAGGAACTAACGACACATTCAATCACATCATCTATAACGATGGCGACACAATAGACACATTATATAGTAAAGTTTCAAGTGTGTTGTCTACGTAGTTAACCCCAAAAACAGTGTTTTTTCATGTTTTTGACTAAATACATGTAGCGAAATATATTTAACAGTCAAACCAAACAGGAGAAAATACTATGGCTACATTAGTATCACCAGGAGTTGCAGTAACCGTAACAGACGAATCGCAATATGCGGCGGCTACACAAGGTACACTTCCATTATTAGTTATTGCTACGGCAAGTAACAAAGCAGATGCCTCGGGTAGTGCAACAGCGGCTGGTACAAAGCCAGCAAACGCAGGAATTGCCTACTTAGTATCATCACAGAGAGAATTAGTTGAAACATTCGGCGAACCAAAATTTTACGAAGTTGGCGGTTCAGTTGTACAAGGTTCAGAAACAAGTGAATACGGCTTATTAGCGGCATACCAATATCTAGGCGTTTCAAACAATGCATACGTTATCCGTGCAGACGTTGACTTAGCAGAATTAGAAGCATCAAGTACGGCACCAGCAGGCGTTATCACTAACGGCACACACTGGCATAACACTTCAAAAACAAAATTCGGATTATTTGTACATGATGGCACAGATTGGAAAGCAAAATCAATTGCTGTTTTAGACGATGCTCCAGGAACAGGAAACGTAGATGCACTTTCAGGTGACCACGCTCAACCATTAAACACATTCGGTCAAGCAGGTGACTTCGCAGTTGTAACATCTACTGCTAAAGTTTCATACTTTGAAAAAGTTGGCTCATCATGGGTTTTAACAGGTGATACTGGTTCAGCAGATTTTCAATTTTCAATGTTTGCTCCAACCACAAAATCAGGTGGCGGTGCATTAGCATCAGGCGATGCTTATGTTCGTTTAGCGACAGCCGGTTCTGGTTTAGATGTAGACTTAAATGTTTATAACACTACTTCTGGTTTATTCTCAGCACTATCGGCACCAGTTTATGGTAATGACGATTTAGCATCAGCAGTATCAACAAACGCTGGTAGTGTTTATACACAGTATAATACTAGAGCGGATGGTTTTGGTTACTTTCAACTAAGACGCCATACAGGTGCTACAACATCAGTTGTTACATCAGGCGCAGTACCTAGCACATCATCCATCACTGCAACTTTTACAGTAGACGGTGTTGCATGTGGACCATATACTAATTCCTCATTAGACGCAATTGTAACAAACTTACAATCAAAATCTGCCTTAAACACAGCAAACGTTAAAGTTGAGAAAATCGGAACAGATAAAATTCGTTTCACTAAGACAGATGGTCAAATATTACCAATAGTATTTTCAGTAGGTCATGTTGCAATGGGCTTTGCAAGTACTCCTCAAGTTGCATCAGTTTGGGAAGCATTATCTTACCAAGCAAGTGCTACACAGATTGTTGGTACAATTGCAGAAGGTACACATTGGTACAGTGCAGACCTTAAGATGGAAATTATGAAGAACGTCAACAATGGCGGTACAATGGAATGGCAGAAATACGCATGGTCAGAAGACACAGATAGTTTAGCACCAAGCGAATTACAATTAGTTTCAGGTGCTCCAGCAAAACGTAAAGACGGTACATCATCTCTAGTAGCAGGCGATATCTGGGTAGACGGTGACGCAGTTCCGTATGCAACAGTATATCGTTGGTCAGGTACAGCATGGGTCAAATTAGACAATGCAGACCAATCATCTACAGCAGGAATGGTATTCAGTCATTACTCATATGACGCTCCATACACAGCATCAGGTGCCGCGGCTTCCAGAACAGCACATACAGATACAGCCAATCCAGATTTACATCCAGAAGGAATTCTGATGATTAACATGGACTATTCTACTTACAACGTTAAGAAATACACTGGCGGTAAGTGGGTTTGGGCATCAGGCACAAACGCAGATGGTTCAGGCAAGTTCGGACCAGAGGCTCAAAGAGCAATCGTAGTAGAAGCAATGCAGGCTTCAGTAACAAACAATACTGGAATTCGTTCAGAATCAGTATACTTCAATCTAATCGCCGCTCCAGGATACTATGAGTTGATGGACGAAATGATTACATTGAACAAAGATAAAAAAGAAATCGCATTCGTAATCGGTGATTGCCCAATGACATTGAAATCAGATTCAACATCATTGAAAGCATGGGCTGATACATATGTTCCAGCAGAAACATACGCGGCAATTTATTATCCACATGGTTACTCAAGTGACTTGTCAGGTAACAACGTAGTTGTTCCATCATCGGCAATCGCATTAAGAACTATCGCATTCTCAGACCAAGTATCATTCCCATGGTTCGCACCAGCAGGATTGACACGTGGTGTAGTTTCTAACGCAACACAAGTTGGTTACGTAAACGCAGAAGATGAGTTTGTTAAAGTTCAATTGAATGAAGGTCAACGTGATACATTATACAACGGACGTATGAACCCAATCGCAGACTTCCCAGCACAAGGAATGGCAGTGTTCGGTCAAAAGACAACACAAGCAACTTCAAGTGCATTGGATAGAATCAATGTTGCACGTCTAGTTAACCACATGCGTTACAACTTAGACCAGTTATCTCGTTCATTCTTATTCGAACAAAACGATAAGATTACAAGAGACAACATGAGAGATGCAGTAGAACGTTTCTGTGGTAACCTTGTTACTGAAAGAGGTTTATTTGACTTCTTAGTAGTGTGTGACGAATCAAACAACACACCTGCAAGAATCGATAGAAATGAATTATGGGTAGATGTTGCAATTCAGCCAGCAAAAACTGTTGAATTTATCTACATTCCATTAAGAATTCGTAACACAGGCGAATCATTAGCATAATAAACAAAGACTAGAGAGTTTAGTTTAAAACCCCTCCTCAGCGAGGGGTTTTTTATGGGCGCCCTTAACGTATCTGATAAATACTGATATGAGAATAAATCAGGTCATATTAAACGAAGAAGCATTAGACGTAAAGTCTGTGATAACTTCGCCTATTAAAAAACTAGATAATGTTTTTAATAGCAACAACTATGAATTAAGAATAGTTGGTGGCGCAGTACGTGACCTTGCATTAGACAAAACACCAAAAGATATTGATTTGGCAACCGATGCGACACCAGATGAAATGATGGAGATACTGGATAAAGCAGATATCAGACACATACCTTCTGGATTAGAACATGGTACTATTACTGCAATATTAGACAACGAGCCATATGAAATCACAACACTAAGAGCAGACACAGAAACTGACGGCAGACATGCTGAAGTTGAGTTTGTTAAGAGTTGGGAAGAAGATGCTAAACGCAGAGACTTAACATACAATGCTATGAGTATGGATATGGAAGGCAATGTATTTGATTACTTCGGTGGTATGGATGACTTACAAGATAAAGTCAGTAAGTTTGTCGGTGACCCAGAAGAAAGAATCACAGAAGATTATTTAAGAATATTAAGATACTTCCGTTTTCAAGGCAGACTATCAACGCCTACTTGGGATAAAGATACTCTAAAAGCAATCAGTTCAAATGTAAAAGGTTTACAGAAGATAAGTGCTGAAAGAGTGTGGCAAGAAATGGGTAAAGTTCTTTCAGGTAATAATGTTGCAAGTATATTAGATTATATGACTAAGACTGGTGTTAGTAAAGTTATAGGATTATCAACTAAAGACTTGGACAAAGTAAAAGACAATGGCAATTCTATTGTTGCATTAGCACAGACTGGTAATACAATAGATATAGCAAAGCGTTGGAAACTAAGCAAAGTTCAAGCAACTATGTTAGATTTTCTAGTTAAGAATAAGAGTAACACACTTGACCAAAAGAAAGTAGAAGATATGATTGCCGATGGAATTAGCAAAGATTTAATTTCGGCACTGGCAACTTTACAAGGCAAAGTAGTAAACATAGACGCAGAAGTTCCAAACTTTCCGATAACAGGTGCTGACTTGATTGCTAAAGGCATGAAACCAGGACCAGAAATTGGTGCTAAACTTGGACAACTCAAACAGAAGTGGAAAGATAGCAACTTTAAATCAACTAAAGATGAATTGTTAAAAGAGAACGCAGATTTATCTACTCAAAGAGGTAGATTAGAATACTATCTAAAGAAACCAGTTGAAGATGGAATGCTACTTCATTTGTCTGGTTTAGGAAAGTTTCATAAAGATAACGATGAATTAGCAGATATAGTACCAGAAAGAAATGGCATGTATGCTTTACATCCTGATAAATGGGAAAGCACATTCTACAGTCTAACAAACAAAGATTTCAAAAAGATTGTTCACTATAAACCAACATTAATAAAAGCACCAGCAGATATGATTGTTGCTGATATGGCCATTGCAAATAGATTTTATAGAACAGATAATCCAGAAGAACAAGAACAACTTGCTAAAGAATATAAAGATAGTATAGGTAAAGATATATCTAGTATGAAGATGCCAGAGGTGATTATGCCTAGTTCAGTAGTAGAAAAAATTACCAAACGTACTCCAATGGGTGCTGTTATTGATGACTTCTATAAAAGTGATGCACCACAATTCAAAGGCAAGAGCAAAGCAAAAAGAAGAGAAATGGCTATAGCGGCCAAGTTATCTAAGATGGACGAAGCAGTTCATCAGTTTATGACAGGTCACGGTGTTACTTTTGCTGGTAAGAAATACGATGAGATAGAGATTGAAGTCACTGGTACTGATAATGTGAATAAGAAATATATTGTCACAATACTTGCACCAAAAGAACTATTTGGTAAACAAACTCAAATCTCTTCTAAGTATATGAATAGAGGACCTTGGACTAAGACAAAAGTAGATAACGTATTTGGAGACGAATGATGAAACTTACTGAAAAGCAGTTTAAACATTATATTGAAAAATATAAAGAACACGAAGCAAACAGAACAAGTACTAATGAAAGAAATAGATACTGGAAAGAGTATTTTACTCCATCCAGAACTGAGACTAGTTTTAATATGAACAAATTTTAATATGGATAATAAAACATTAGAATTACTTTTAGCAAATTATAAAGCAATTTATAGTCAAATGAAATTGCCATGTGCTGAAAAAGAGCGATTTGAGAAATTGATTGCTAAAGTAGAAGAAGAATTACGAACAAAAAATACTATAGTACCAGACCCAGACATTATATATTCAGATGAATGGTGTTCTTGTGGACACAAAAAGATAGATTGTGACTGTAAAGCAGGGTGCAAATGTGAGTGTAATAAGAGATATTTAGAGTCATATTAACTTACGACTTAATTTTTAGTAAAATAGATAAATACTAGTGTTAAACCATAGTTCACAACACTATTATAGGAGATAAAGAAAATGGCAAGAACGTTAGACACATTTGGTGTACCTACTGATTCAGGCAATGGAGCCTCAACGAGTGGTATTTTACAACCAAAACTTAACTATAGATTCCGTGTAGTAGTTGCTGGTTTTGGTGGTGTAGGTGTAAGCACACAAGAATTTACGAGACAGGTTATGAATGTATCCCGTCCAAAAGTTTCACATGAGTCAATTCCATTAGATTCATACAACTCACGTATGTATGTTATGGGTAAGCACACATGGGAACCGATTACAATTACTTTACGTGATGATATCGCAAACAATTTGACTAGATTAGTTGGTCGTCAAGTACAGACACAATTAGACCACAGAACTCAAAGAGGTCCTTCAGCAGGTACTAACTATAAGTTTTCAACATTGATTGAAATCTTAGATGGTAACTCAGGTAATGCGACTGAAACTTGGGAACTAGA
>Ga0209092_10000048_pt1 | contig 94929 bp, 30 predicted proteins | sample FraStrMetagenome_FD_187446 | JGI IMG/M metagenome (GOLD analysis project Ga0209092, IMG submission 187446) | Marine eukaryotic phytoplankton communities from Arctic Ocean - Fram Strait ARC3M Metagenome (SPAdes) (version 2) | ecosystem: Environmental > Aquatic > Marine > Oceanic | place: Fram... | reverse complement strand
AAAAAAAAATTAAAGTTCAATTTCAAACAGAAAAATAAACCCCCCCTTTTCAAAAAAATTGAATCCCGAAAAAAAAAACCAAAAAACCGTACATAGGGAATGATTTCGTCAGAGTATTTGCATTTAAAACGTTCTGAATATTTTTTATACACGCTTTACCGTGCTAACTAGCAGACCATAATGTGCATGAACTCACAAGAAAGAAATTCCTGCGATTATTAAAATGAAAGTATTACATATGTACGTAGACATGCTTTGAATCCTCTCTAGCTTGAGATCTATGCTCGAACTTGATTGGCAGTATCAGTTTCACGTAACCAATATTAAGAATTGACGGTTGCTAATGAAGACGTGAACACATTGTTCACCATAAAAATAAAGGAATATTCAGAAAATTCTTTTTATATTGTAACAATAAAATTACACATCCATTCATTTTTTCGTATAATACAAGCTGATTTTAGAAAATAATCCTTTCGAATAAACGATGACAAGGATTATTCCATTTTTGGAAACGTTTTGGGGATTGGCCGATGAAAGACCAGAAGTCCGGGTTAAGGCAGCACAGTGTCTATTGATGCACTGCTTTCAATTCCAATCCAAACTTAACACCAACAAAAATGATGAACAGAACTCTACTGCAATGGATGTGGAAGGAGAAGAAAAAACGGCGGGAGTTGCAATTGTCGACTGCGCTTACGCTCTTCGAAGGTTACTTGACGGTTTAAATTCAGGTCGGGCAAGTGCAAGACAAGGCTTTGCTTCATGTCTTTCATCGTTTTTGAGACTTGCCTTTTCCAAAGACGTCTTTTCTCAAATAAGGGCTGAAATGGAGTCCAGTTCTAAGGATAAGGACATTGAGGATTGCGAATTTCTTAGAGTCGACTTACAGGAAAGAACAAATTCAAAAGCTGATCCCAAAAAATCAAAGCAAAGGAAAAAAGGATCAGAAGAACGTGATGGGGCTTTTGGGAAGTTGTTTGGTATTTTAGCAATAAGTCGTTCGGGAATTTTGAGCACAGCTTCAACGGAGGTGAGTTTGCTTGAAGGATCACCATTATTTGAATTTTTTCCTCATATCCACTAACTTTGAAAACAATTGTGAACCTGTCTCGTTTCAGATTGTCAACAACTATTTCAACGATGTTGTTTCTCTTTATAGGTGGCGTAAATGGATGCGAGAACCATGTGCTCATGCAATCATAGAAATGTTGGAATCACTTCTTTTCTCAGACGAAGGCAAAGTAGTTGCAAAGAAAGTTGCGCAGCAACTCATTATATCTAAATTTTTAATTAGTGATGAAGAGAGTAAAAATACAGACTTGTCACCAGAAGCTCTTGGTGTTGCAATTTTTATTGAACGTCAATTCAATCTGTTCACTTTTGAAACCGATGCTAGACTGATTCTAGAATCTGATTCTGATACAAAAGAAAAAATACTTAAAGCTATGGCAAACACTACATCTGCAACATCAATGAGTGTAGAAAATTCAAATGTACAAGGCACTCAAAGGCGTCACTTGCTCTGGAAGCAAATTCGATTGATGTACTCATCCTGCGAAGAAAAAGAGCAATCCAAGATCTTATCATTTATTTTTCATGCATTTCTTCAGGAAAAGATATTAAATTCAAATCTTACTTCGGAACGCAATACTTTAGCTCTTGCTTTAGTTATGGATTATGCCATTCCCGAGGAAGGCATAATTCCTTCTTCTGAAATGATATCAGACTTTATTTTGACTCCGCAGATAATCCAAAAGTTATTTTTAAATACAATTTCTGCTAGCAAAGGGCATATACTCAGACAGATGGCAACTTACGTCCTCAGTAATATCGTGAAGTCTTGCATCAAACATTCTGCAGAAAACCCATCCATGCTTGCATTCGGTCTAATAAAAGCGTTCATTGCAGCAGAACCAAATTTTGATTCACGCACTAAATCTTCTTCTATATCATCTCTTTTGACAACTTTGGATACAGAGAAATTTTCAGAGTTGATGGGATTCTTAGAGCAACAAATTCTGAATCATGCCGCAGAAAGCATGGATTCATCTGATTCTTTGCCAATCACTGAGGGCTTCTTAAATCTTTTTTCAAATTTACCGAAAATCTTAGTCCAGAACAAGTCCTCCGAACAGCAAAGTATAAATATAGATGATGTTCGTCGCCGTGTTTTGGGGTTTTTGATCGCAGGAGCGTTTTTTGATTGCAAAAACACAAAATCGATTGCAAGGAAATCCAAGAGAAAAAAAGCAGAAAAATCAGACTCAACTAATGAGTTTGCAGTAACAGCTGCTCGAATGATCCAAAGCTCCCTTTCAGGCTCCCTTTCAGGCCAAAATCACATTTCTTACCCAGTTCGAAGAATGTTGTCATGTAAATTTTTTACTTCACTATCTGATTATGTTTCGTCAGTCCCAAATTCTAGAAAGTTGCCCGAAGGAAAGGATAATGGAGACGACACTAAATCAGTAAAAACAATGTCAAAATCAGAGTATGCTTTTCAAACTTTGACATTCATCTTAGAGCAAACAGACAAGCTTGAGGAGAACAAAGCAATTCCTTACAAAAGGAACAGTGAAAATGGCATGGACGAAGATGAAGAAGAGGAAACTCTTACAATGGTAGAAGCCAAAAAAGAAATGAGTAAATTGCAAAGTTTGGCACAAGAGACTTTGGCAAATGAAAAAGAAAGTACGAATGGTAAAGGTAGAGCAATTATTGGTTGTACTACATTACTCATGACTTTATATGTGCAATTATTGAATTGTGGTGCTAACGAAGCTGAAGAATCAGGTATTCAAGATGAAATAGAACAAGAAGAGGAAGAAGAGATTGAGTCAACTGAAGAATTAATCAAAGATTTAATTCATGCCTCTAATTCTATTCTTGATATTCTCGACGGCAAAACTGGCTCTTCAAAACAAGGCGATGAAGATGATGAGGATGAAAATGATAATCCTTTATCATCGTTGGCAGAAATTTGTGTTGCCACCTTGTCACTTTTCGATAACACAGGTTATTCTAGTCGTTCGACCAAAATCCTGAGGGAAGCAACGAAAATGGCTTGGACAGGTTGCCTTATTGCTGCCGCATCAACGGAAATAAACATGAAAGTGAGCACACAAATTGCAGACTTTATATTGGAGTCTGTTTGTGGTGATGATGCCACCTCCTCATCAAATGAGAATGCGGAGGACGAAGATATGGAAGATGCTGAATCTATTAATGAAGATGAAATTAATGATGAAGATGCATTTAATACAGCATTAGAAACTGGCTTGGATGTAGATGATAGTGAAGAGAAATCAAAAGATAGTGACGTAATTGGAGGAGAGGAAGACAGTCATAGTGAGGAGGAAGAAGAAGACATTGAATTGGATCCAACGCAACTTCAAAATCTTTTATTGGAAGATAATGATCTTGATAGCAACGGAGAAGAATTTCAACTTGAACACCATGAAGGTGCTGACGCTGCTCTTGCTCAACTCATAAAATTAAAGCAAGATACTCGAAAAAAAGCCGTGGAGGAAAAGGAACGTGTTGAAATAACACATCGCTTACGCTGTCTTTCATTGCTTGAAAGCCTTTTTTCAAGCCATGGAAGTAATAGCGATTCATCTGTTTTTGAAAATGATAGTGTGATTGTCATGATGTTATTACCAATATTAAAAACAAGGAGGAAATTAGAAAAGGCGATATCATATGAGAAAAACACCAAGAGAAATGGGGCTAGCAGTGAGAAGAAAAACCTTCTAGAAAAGCTATCTCAAATTTTTAGGAGCAAGGTGTGCAAAACAAAAAGTATGTCACAAGTAGAACATGCAATGATTGACGTCACTCTTCTAGGTACTTTCGAAGAAGCGAAAAAAAGTTTATCCTCAGGACATTGCTCATGTTGCAGCTCTGCACTTCTTTTACTAATCAATTTTGTTGATGGGATCGATAAGAGATGTGAACTCGTAAAAAAAGTTTACGAGGACGCAGTTGAAGAATGGAGCACAAGAAGATCTACCAAACTTCATGGAGTACTCTTTGATGATATTATAACTAAATTTCCCGAGTAAGTATTTCTTGTTGTACGACTATTTAATGAAAGAGCCAAAGTCTGACCCAGCTTATTTTTTTTTGTTATATATATTATAGAATTTCAAGAGCTGCTTTGGTGCCTTCTGTTGCGAAGGCAGGTCTAAAAGGACGTTCCGCGTTTTTGAAGGCAGAAGCTTTCCGATACCTTTCCACTTTATTTGGAGTTTCAACAAAAGATCAACAAGGCGATAATTCTCCTGTTAATGAAAAAGCAAACGTCTCGCTACGAAAACATGCCCCAGAGGCAATTTCAGCAATTAACGAAGCTATTCAAAACGAGGAGTTTACTAAAGCAAAACGTGTTCGTGATTTATTGAAAGCTTCTGAAAAGATTACTCACTTTTGCATTGATCATAGTTGCACAATTGACGAGCAGAGGGAATTTAATGCCTCTTTAATTTCATTGTCCTCGAACTTGAAAACTTTAAGTGAAAAGACCCAAAGTAGCAATGTGAAAGTAGGTTGTGAAAAGCTCATTGAGGTTATTTCTAATTTTAGTGAAAAAGTTAAAGTGGAAGTGGAAACTACTGAAACCCAGGTGAAAAGCCCAAAGAGTAGCAAGAAGAAGAAGAAGAAGGGAAAAGGAAAGAAGGGTAAAAAATAAAATAAGATTGTAATGGCTATGGCTAACGTTATCATATACAATATATACAAATATGGATTATGCATGATTGATGAGGGAATATCAGGTTGCATCCCCTAATTTCTTTAGCATACTTAACAAAGGACATATTCCAGAACTATGTGTAGCACTTTCAACATAATGAAACAAGTAAAGTGGCAAGGTATTCATAAGTGATCTACGATAAACATTTTTATTATTTATCCATTGTAAAAGTATCGGTGAATCGAAAACATTATTCTAGTTTGATCTACCCGATTGTAGCTTCAGAACCTCTTCGAGAAAATTGATCAAATGAGAAGCATGCATTTTTGCGTCTTCAGTCAGATGCATGTTTTATCTTCGTATGTAAAGTTAGGCGTCCTGGTGGGTTACAAGTAATTCTATTGAATTTTTTATTTAAAGTGCAAGGTTTCCGGAAAGAGATCCTACAAGAGTGAAAAGTCCGAAGATGGAAATCATAAGAAGTTGGAAGCGATCAGCTGAAAGTCCAAAGTAGTCAACTCCCTCAATATCTCCAACAATGGCGGATTGATCTACTTGGCTCTTGGCAGATCCGGTAAGGAAAAGTGGGATGGTGGCCTTTTGTGTACGTTCAAGTTCAGTAAGACCATCTTCGTAAACGAACTCTTTGGCCTTTGTGAGACGTGTGGCGGCAGCTGCAGCATAGAAGGCAGGGTCGCGCTCTTTTTGGAGCTTGGGGTCAGAGAAATCTGGAACAGTCCAGATGTTTTGTGGTCCCTTATTTCCACCACCGGAGATTCCGCTAATTTTGAAAGAACCGGCCTTATCAGCGAAACTGGGGTATCCGGCAGACTAAACCAATTTTGATATGGATATGGAAGGGTGAGAAAAAGCTTGTTTTCGAACAAGATTTTGCAGAAATGTGGAAATGACAGAAAATAGGAGGTGGACTTCAACTTACAGCTGGGGGGGCTTTCTTTACTGGGGCGGCCTTTGCTACGGCCTTCTTGGGTGCAGCCTTCTTGGCGAAAAGTCCCTTTTTGGGGGCAGCCTTTGCTACGGCCTTCTGGGGTGCGGCCTTCTTGGCAAAACGTCCCTTTTTGGGGACAGCCTTGGGCTTGATAGCACGGGTAGCCATCATGGGGCCAGTGAAGGCAGAGGCAGAAGCCACAATTGCAAGGAGAACAACAGTACCAGTCTTCATCTTTAACAAAATATTCTTTTTTGAAACTTAAACAATGAGTACGTTTGAGGTTAAACAATCAAGCATATATCTGATCAGACCAATTCAGTACGTACTATGTATGGATGTGAAACATCGAGAAGTTTTAATTTACGAAGAAAGAATTGAAACACTAATATGAAGGTAATATAGATTCCGTCTTAAATATACCAATTATGTACGAAGCTAGAATCCATCTTGTATGGAAACTAATCAATTTTATTCATATCTTAACTGCTACTTTTTTATCAATACGTATTCTACAAGGAATTCATAGGAGATTCCACGTTGACTAAATTGAAGGCAAATCTTTTAGAATATTCAATTAGACAACAATACATCGGCTACAAAAATCTACGTGGGTTGGCGACTTCAACTACAACGAACCTCCCGCTGCATTCGGAAATTATATCGACAACATATTTGTTATGTAAACGACCAACTCAGTTGTTCTCATTGATATATTCTTCATGGAGAATAGTACTGAAACAAATAAATAGAAATATAGTGTTCCAGAGAGAGCGAAATGGCAGTAAATTTCGCTAATTAAACAATCATTTAGAATAAATTTGTATTTTACTTAAAACTTAAAAACTATTTAGGTTCATCATCATCAACATTAGGGTCATGATCGTTCTTTCACCCTTAATGCACTGCTTCTCCAACTGGAAAATATAGATAAATCGAAACTAAACTTGTTCATAACCTATTCAAAGTTCAGAATGCATACGTACGAAAGAAAGAAAGATTCCTTGTTGAACAAAGCCCGGGGTCGGCAAAGAAATTTTGGATTTGTTTTCATAATAATAATTCTACGTTCATGTACGTAAGAGATGTGTATTTCCCCATATGAATAGACATACACATCGTGTCAACAATTGTTTTAATTGTATCACCTTTAAACACACAACTGTAATTTTAATTCTCACCTCCAATTAATAGACTATCAAAATGAAGCTTTCTGTTATCGCATGTGCTCTTATGGCCACCTCGGCCGCTGCCTTCTCCCCTTCCACTGCTTCCGTAAGTTCCAAAAATAGCAGAGACGAAATGCACAAGTAGGTTCTGATTCGAACGATAGATAGTCACATTTTTGTGACGTTCTTATACGTTTCTAGACCAACTTCAAATTGCATTGCGATACCAAAAATATATTCAATCGTATCTAAAATGAACAACATAACTCACTTGCACACTTGTTTTGATTATGCGAATGTCGTAATTGACTTATTTATGAATGAAAACAGCGTGGAATGACCATGTCTGCCACTTCTGACCGTCGTGCTGCCTTGGTCCAGATTGCCGGAGCCGCCGCTGCTGTTGTTCCTTTCGCCGCTAACGCTGACGGAGCCGTTTCTGCTGCTACTATTGGACGTGCGCGTGGAATTTACGGAACCAGAATTGCCGCACTTGAGGCTGCTGTTGCATCTGGAGACTTCGGAGCTGTTGTTGCTGAAAAGAATGCCTTCATCCTTTTCAACTCTGGCGCCTACCCTAAGGATAAAGCTTCTAAGGCCAACGCTATCTCTGCTACCAATGCCGTCTTCGCTGCCGTTCGCGCCCAAGATAAGTCAGCACTCAAGTCCTCATACGCTGCTTACATTAAGACCTGCGATATTTCCCCTCTTCCAACCGTTCAGATGGAAAGCGGACAAGGATACTCCAATGATTACGATTACAAAGCTCGTTCCAAGGCTGGGTAAGAAAAAAATGCGTGTTTCTTAATATTTCGTCATTATTTCCATATCCTCATTTCTGTTTGTTGTTTTTTCCAATACAGAGCCATCTACGTTCGTTAAACAAAGTTTCCTATTTATAGCATGAAATTTACGGTCTGATTCAAGTCGTTTTCTTACCACTCCTCACAATATATTATTAATACATCCCCCAAGACAAAGTCTTGCAATTACAAATTTTTAAGACAACAGACTTTAAAAACGTCTAAACGATGCAAAATTGCGTTGACAATGAGAATCATTGACCAGCTCTATCATACTTGCAAACATATAAAATAATTACAGTATTATAGACAACACATCAAGTTGTAACCGTTTGCTATATTTATGTCTTAATTTGCTACGTTTATGATCTAAAGTTGAACCCTTCACTCTTTCTTTTTTGAAGTGTTCCAGATTAATTATTTAATGATTCTTCCCACACATTGGAATACAAATTTAACTACATAGTATATGGAATCGTCCTTGACTGCATTTCATGACACTGTTATCTCATTCTTCAATTCCTTTAACTTTCGTAGTTTGAAGCCCTTGATCGAGAACAGAAAATTGATACTCACTTAGTTGACATTTAAAAAGCAAAAATAAAATGATGATTCCAAATGAAGTAGTGTTTTCAAGTCTTACAATAGTTTCTATTGCACATTCAACATCATAATAGGCGGTAACAAATACTTTTTCTTGATTGTCTCTTGCTATAAAATTGTTTACGGCGACTTTCCTGTTAGTTATTACCTTCACTGGGATGTTTCATTCAGTAAGAGAAATTTTTGTCTCCCTAAATTTAGAAATAGCGCTACATCATGAGTAACCTAAATGTAACCTAAATGTAACCTCAATGAATTCGGTTTGGTGCCTCTGCAGAATATGTTTTATCGCTTTCTTCATTGTTTGCCAAACCAATACATCATATAAAGGTGGATATGTAGTTCACTTTGTTGGATTTCGAAAGATACGTTTCCTACTGGAGGCAAGATTTCATAAAAGCCTTGGGATTTTTTTAGTATGATAGTCATCCGTACAGTAATGCATACATAAAAATGGAAAGCATTATCATTATTGGCAAGACAAATAAATACATTGTTTAGGTACGTTCGTTACGTGGCTACAATAATTATTACTAAATACAAAGTGGGGAATTGATAATATCCTTTATCCCACGTCTCAATAACAAATAAATAACAAACAGCAGCAAAGCAAGATAATTTTTGCCGAACACAGCAGATAGAAAAGACACCTTTGATTTTCTGGAACGGAAGAAAGCATCAAGATGGGAATATCACAGGTGAGTATTTTCAGTTTCGAATCTACAAAGTTGATCCTGAGGAAGTGAATGATACAAAGAAACCATTTCCACCTGAAGATTTGGGTTAGTCGTGGGTGATAAATGACTGACAAATCGCTGATCTCTTTTGCTATTCAGGATGAACCACCTCTTCTACCAACAATCGACGCTATCTTAGTGATGGATGGTGACGGAAATCGCCTCGCTGGAAAGTATTACAGTGATTTCATGTCAGCTAATATAGATAACACACCTCCATCGGAACAAACGCAAGAAACACGCAACCGCACAGCCGAGCTCAGATCAGCATTTGAAAGGCAGATTCATGCCAAGACTGCTGGAATAAGTGCTAGGGCAGACGCAGCAGAAGTTATTTCAGTTGCTGGAAGGACAGCTGTATTTTGTGGAGGAAGTGTGGGTCTTGTTGGAGGCAATGGGGAAGCCGGTACATCAGACGGAAGTACAGGAGACGTGCGTGTCATTATGGTAGGTCCTGCAGGAGAAAGTGAATTGGTACTAGCCCACTTTTGCGAAGGTATGTTTGAGGCTCTATCATCACTAATGGGTGGCGCCACAGATCGATCAATGATTCTTGATAATCTTGAGCTCGTCATGCTTTTGATTGATGAACTCTGTGATGGTGGAATTGTTCTAGAAATTGATCCCAATAAATTAGTCTCCAGTGTTGTTTTGAGAGATGATGATGATATGGAAAGAGAAGGAGGTCCTGGAGGAGGAGGAGGAGGACCCACTATGCCACAACCAGAGCTAACTATGGCACAAGCATTCCGTCAAGCAAGGGATCAGTTCATAACTGGACTTGGTCAACGAGATGGTATGTAATGCTGGTAATGTTGCAATCAACATATCTTATTATATCCAATGTCAAATGGGAATCTTTCCATACTTTGATACCAAAATGAATGAAAATAATACGAATGAGATAAAACATCATGAAATTACATTTCTTATGAACAAGTTGAAATAATATTGAATCAATTGATGTGCCTCGACCTCGCAAATTCTATTCATTTTTCTGAATTTATGACAATTTTGATATATTTTACGAAAATAGTAATATAGTTTACCAGAGTCCTACTGCTGTTCCTCTTTTCCATTCTATCCAATGGCTCAATTGTGCATCAAGTACAATTGCAATAAATCATGTTGAGTTTCATATAATTTCTTTTCGATGAAAATCAGTATAATAGACCAAAGAAGCAATTTTTATAGAGACAAACGTTGAATTGTTTATGAAGAAGAACTTTCTGGAAAGGGTAGAAAGTTCTTGATCCTATTTCTTAAGTTTGTTCCCAATCTTCGGACTTTGTTCCCAATCTTTGGAGAAAAAATTCGAAAAAGTCATTTCACATCAACATCAGAATTTCACTTTTTTACTTACAAATTCAAATAAAATAAATAGACATTAAGAACCTAAGTGATTCTCGTTGTTATTTCTTCCACAAAATGAATTAGATCCGAATCTCCTAATAAATGTTAGGTGAACGTAATAATTTATATAGTAAAAGAGAATTTCCCATAGGAATTAGATATTGTCATTTATTCATACAAGGTTGACTCGTGTTGAAAACTTGATTTCCTTAAGGATTGATCAGTTAATCGTGGGAAAAAAATAATTAGCTTTGCTCAATACTTTTTTTGGTTGTTCGGGGAACTTTCTTGAATAAAAATAGTTGGAGTGGCGAATACTCCGGAGTAATCGAGATTTGACATGCTGCAATCGATCGAAATTATATGAAAGGAAATTCAAGCATACCATTCATCAAATTGACAAGCAGAAAGTTGATACGAACGTGTTGAGTACACAGTTTAGCATTCATTACAGAAAACGGAAATACTGAAACGATCGAAATTATATTGAAAAATCTATTCTGTATCAGAAAAGGAGTTGAGTTGAATCTGATCTCAACAAGAACATAAATGGTGGAACATCTGAATGGAAGGAAAAGTATAAGGCAGAAAAGGCTACTGAGAAAACGGGTACAAGATGATGGTGAGCAAAGCGTACCTTTGCAACTCAAACTGAAGCCAGAAAGCGTGAAAGCAGCATTCGATTATAATTTAGTGTCTCTAGATGTGAAGATTACTGAAAACAAAGAAACTTCCTCCAGATCTTCGGTCGCATGTTCTACAAAGACACCGCCATCAAGACATAGGCAAAAGAAGAAACCCATCATAAGTCCGAGCTCTCAAGAAAAATCTTATGACAATTTCTCAGAGACGAAGCATGTGTACAACAACTACTTCGATAGTGATGAAGAGAGCGAAAATGAAGCTGACAATAGCGCTCTTCTTAATAGAAGTACTAATCTTGTAACTCCACCGGATAATAAGATCAAATCAAGAGCGAAAACCAAGGCTTTTTCTAGCCATTCCCACAAACCTACACATGCTACAAAAAAACAGTGGACAAAAATGGGTTCACATTTTCAAACATCTTCCAACCAATCTACCTCTGGAACTGCTTTTTCAAGGAGTAGGATGAAAAAAATACCTTCTCCGAGAAAAGGTATAGACAAGAGGAAAGTGTCTTCTCCAGTACACGGAGAGAGTTACAAGCCTCTTATTTCCTCAGATGATTTCAAGTCGTCAAGTGTAATTAATAAATATGATAACATTATAGACACAGGGAACATTAACCTTTTTGACAAGGAAGATGATCCCTCATGCGATCACGATGATGAAGAAGATACAAGCATATCTTCTTTACCCACTTTGTCACAGGCAACCTCTTCTCAAGCAAACTTAGATTCTATCTCAGAACTTACTTCCACACATTTGTTTTCTTCTAAAGGCGATTCTAATTCACAGTCCGAGTACGGCTCCAAGAGTGCAACAAATCCAAAACAAGAGAGCGAACATGAATCTAAGCACTTTGAAATTTCTAAGTCTAAATCGAGATTAAAAGGGGGTCCTGTTGATGTTGATGAAGGAGATTTTGTTGACATTGGTACACACTATGATAATATCCATACTATGGCAGCTACCTATCTCAAACAAAAACAATATAATGATGCTCTTGAAGTTTTTACCAGACTACTCCAATCCGAAATAAAGGAATACGGTGGTATTAACAAGATGACTGCATCTACGGTGAGCCAACAACTTTTTCTTTATGGAATGAACTTAAAAAAAGGAATGTAACATTTATTAATTTCTTTTGAATCTTATTTTTTGTTCTTTCAGTGGCACAATATAGGAGTTGTGTACTCTAAATATTCATTGCACATTACCACAATGACAAATAAGCAAAGACGACTTGATGAAGAAATAGATGCCATCTCAGAGCTTGAATCCAATGCAAGTACTATTGCTGGTCTTGCTATTAATGCCTTTGACCATGCTAAAGATATTTATTCACAAGTGTTTGGGTCTCAACACCCTAAAGTTGCAAATTCTCTCGTGAAACTTGGATATGAATACTTGTCAATAAAATCATACGATAAAGCTCTTGCCGCATTTCAAGAAGCACTAAGAATCCGTTCTCATTGCTTTGGGCAGAATCATATTCTCATAGCAAAGGTTAGAAATAATATCGCTATTTCTTTCTTGCATTTGGAAAAGGTAGAAGAAGCAAAAGAACAATTAGAAACAGCAATAGAAACACTTCGATTCGTCTTAACTGATCTCTATAACGATAAGAATTGCGTCACAAAATTCGGGGTGATTGCCCCCTCTGAACCTGATTTATCTATGTTGAGTGAAAATGTGACAATAAATAAAGAAGAAGTCTTACACGAACGAGCACTGGAAGTGCGATTGGAGGTTGCTAATTTGCAATCGAACCTAGGGTGCATACTTCTAGATCTCGCTTTGAAGAGAAAAAGAGAAAAAAAATCAAGAAAGAAAGAGAAACTTGTAGTGTGCAATGCAACTACTATTAACTTTGTAATCGAGATCAACGATAACAATGATTACGACCCTGAATCCTTGAAAAGTGTCATTTCTGACCTCGCAGAAGCGGAAGCCTCCCTAAGCGAGGCTTTATCGGTAAGTTGATGATTCGAGATGTCGAAGATCAGCAAATTTATGCTTTTCAATTCTATTTGGTACATAATTTCGATCTTACACACAATTTCTTTTTTCCATATTAGATAAGATTGTCAATTTGCGGTGAAAATCACCATCTAATCAAATCTACGAGAAAAAAATTTGAATTGGCACGAAGTCTACTTCGAAAACACATTTGTAAGGAGCAAAAGAAGGAAAAATATGTAGACAAAAGCCACCTAATTGGCTCTCAAACGTATCAAAACAGATATCATCTTACACATCATCAGGAAAGAGAATCAACCCAAACATCTATAGAGAACACTGCACAGGATCAAGGGAAACATGTGGGAGAAAAAAAAAGTAACCAATCACAGTACATAAACAATTATCTTATCCAAACTATAACGAACTTTGAATCTTCTCGAAATCCTTTGGATGAACCTAATTTATGCGAAGATGATAGAAATGTTATAGTGGAAACCGAAGAGGGTTCGGGAGTACTTTTGAAGAAGGCTATATTTTACGTTAAGACTTTGGAAGATGGTGAATATGATTACGACTCTGACGATTCCTTTGATGAATATTTGGAAGATGACGATTACCTTTCAGACTGGTTGTCTAATCCCGAAAATAATATTGGAGCCTTGAATGCAATGGCTTCTTCCCTTGCTCAGGTAAGTCAAATCCACACGATTTGAATCGAAATTTAGTCTTAGGTTTCATACCATTATACTAACACAACGCAGCAAAAACAATACGAGAAGTCAGTGAAAGTCTTAGCTGCTGTTCGTGATTGTCATCTAAAAACGCATGGAGAATTACACCACCTGTTCGGAACTTGTGTTCATAATCTAGGTATTGTGCATCTTCGAGCTGGCCATTATAAAGACGCATTGGTTGCCTTTGAAAAAGCTCTAAAAGTTCGCAAAGAAGTTCTGGGTGAAAATCACATGGATGTCGCAGTGAGTAAAATTCAGCTTCAGGACATTTTCAATCATTTCAATTAAACTGATTTCTTACCGCTTATGTAATTATCAGCTTTCCTTAGTGAAAGTAGGAATCACATACCTTATACTTAGAGAATTTTCTTCTTCTCTTAAAGCCTTTGACGATGCACTGAATATTCGACGTCTTGTGATGGGGGATTTGCATCCCTCGGTTGCATTAATTTACAACAATATTGCTTGTGTACATGTTGCATGTTACCACTTGGTAGACGCTCGAAGCGCCTATGAAAGAGCAGTCACAGTGCAACGAAGTGCATTAGTATATGAACCTGATAACAGGTCCTTATCCTTAGGTGCTGCAATTACTCTTACGAATCTAGGACATGTATTGGCTTCCATGAATTCATTCGACAGTAGCGGAATCATGCTACGAGAAGCCTTTTTGGTGAGTCAAAAGAGATTTTGAGCTTATGGCATGTTTTGTTTGATGTTAGTAATTTTCTAATCTTTTTTTCGCATAGATTCGACAATCTGTCTTAGATTCCAAGCAAAGTATAGTTTTATCAACTATTGATGCTTTAGCAAATTTGTGTATTGTCGGCAACAAGAATTACGCAGGAGCTTTACGATGGTACAACGTTCTTTTAGCAAGATTAAAAGTTAACCGAACACATTACGACGATAAGATTCTTAAGGCAGCACATAGGAAAGCAATTGTGTATTATAAAATAGGTCGAGTTCACTTGATGCAAAATGATATAGAGTCCGCGCTACAAAGCATGAAAGACGGTGCACAAATATTGAGACACATTGATAACGCTGATTTGAAGGCCAATTGTTTGTCCTTGAAAATGTTGATAGATGCAGAAATGAATTTGCTTGAGAAAAAAATGAACGCTGGAGCGGACTCATTGTTTTGGATTTAGGCATTTCACAAATTGGGTATAATTATATTTGTGAACTTTTAGTCTATGTAATAGATGCCTTTATAAAGCCTTTTTACTTTTTGATTATAGTTGGTGATTCATGCTACAAACTTCAAATCACAATATATTTTAAACATAAATCTGGCACTAAAATGCAGCGATGGTACTAACCCGAGCGCCATCGCAAAAGTCAGAACCTTCAAGTTCACAATATGGGCCACTACCAATTGAATTTCTAGCGAGAACACGAATGAAGTAAGTACGACCAGGCGTTAAGTTTGACAACGTACAACTGATGGATGTTATTAATTTTCTACCTCCGTCATTACCACTAAAGTTTGGATGCTCGTTGTATTCAACTTCATATTCAACGATGGCGTCTCCCCCATCACTTGATGGAAACATATGACCATGAGATGTTGGACAAATCATTGGATTACTCCTGGTACCAGAACAAGGGTAACCGTGATTAGGTACTCTTGGAGCTAGCCAAGATACATCTATGCTTTTTGGTGAAACACCAGAAGTTGCAATCAATGAATGAGGGTACCCTGGCACTTGCTTTTCTGGTGTAGCAGATCTAGGGCTAGTATTTTGGGGACTTCCTAAACCTGAAGAATTGATTGCAAATACCCGAACAAAATAATATTGAGCGCTTGATAATAGGTCAATTGTATAGCTTCTTTGACTTGAGGCTTCAACATCAGCAAAACCTTTATGTGGAGGTTTCGACCCTGAAGTGAATCCAGAAGAAGTGTCCCATTCGACTCTATATTGTGTAATTTTGTCCCCACCATCACTTGTAGGATCGTTCCAGGAAACTGTTAGCATTGTATCACTAGTTTTCAGAAGTAAAACTTTAGTAGGAATAGATGGAGTTTGGTGAGGATTAAGGAAATTAGGGGTGGATGCCTGGCTTATACCATACCCCTGACTATTTTTTGCGCTAACTCGTAAATAATATGATATCCCTGTAGACAAGCCGCTAATAGTCTTAAAAAATGGTGCTCCACCAGACAAGTACTCTAGTAGATCAGAATCTGGACTAGAAAATAAACTGTCAATACTCCATTCAATTAAATATTGCGTTATTGTGTCACCCCCGTTATCACTTGGAGGTCCAAACATGACTCTTAACTCATTGGCAGAAATCACGTCTAATGTAACTCCAGTTGGTGGACCAGGCTGTATCATTGGAGCTTTTGGGCTCATAGCATTTCTTGGCAAAGAATATCCTTCAGAATTCACAGCAAAAACACGTGCAAAATACTCTAATCCCTTCACTAAACCTCCAAATTTTGGAACAACTAAGTCTCCGCTACATTTAGTAAATGTTTCTCCACTCCTTATTAATGTTGTTAGAACAGATGCAGATCCAATATTCGCATCAGCTGTGAGAAAATTGTCTGAAAGACTTAGCTTAAAATCACTTCCAACTTTAGGGGAGTCGTCGAGAAACGTAATCCTCCAAACAAAAGAATTATCCTCTCTCGGTCCATCTCGATCAACCAACACCCCTTTTTGAATTGCATCCTTTAGATCAATAAGCTTACTCTCAATACTTCCACTTTGATTTGCTATACTAATGGGACATAGGACTGCATCAACCTGGCAATGAATTCTAGAAGTGGAAGGATCACCTCTTCCTCCATAATATCGAATTGTTGAATTTTGAACACCACTTGAGCCATAGAATGGCTCTGTCAAGGTGATATTTTTGCCATTAACGGATTTAACTTCATAAAATTTAAATGCAGAAATTTGGCTGTTGAATCTTAATCGGTCTCCCTTAAATACGTAATTGTCAAGGTTGGTGATAGAATTGGACGTCAAAAAATTCGTTCCATTGAAAGCTTCAAATTGGAACGAAAGTTCTTCTGCGAGGCCAGTTTCGTTTGATCTTAAAGGCACAGCATTATATGGAATGTTGGATGTTTTATGTGAGAACCCATTAAGTTCGAGAAGAAGAGTAAAACTTCCTCCAACAATTTTCGCTCCACCACTAGTTTTGGTTTCTACTTTCCATATTGTTCTCCTGTTATTTGTGGGACATTCAAAAGTATCAACTATGGGATCATCAAATGATGATGTTGGATCTAGTTCAACGCGATAACGACTAATATCCTCACCACCATCACTGATAGGTGGTTCAAAACTTAGTAGTAAACTATCGGAATATCCTGTATTTACTGTCAAAGAAACGTTAGTTGGTCTGGTGGGACGCTGCATGGGAGGGATGACAAAAGATGGGTTGGGTATCATTCTGTGGCTTAGGCCATGTCGGGAGCTCCTTGCAGATACGGCAACAAAGTATTGTCTTCCAGTGACGAGACCATGAATTTTGTAGGAACGAGCAGATTTTTCTAGAGAAGCGGATGTGTGGTAATCACATGGCCTCTCTCCAGGTATTGCATCCGTCCTTTTCATATTCATTAAATTCAAGCTGTTATCGCCATCATATATTGAAGCAATTGCATCGTGATTCGAAGAGGAAACATTATCGCTATCTACTAATATCTTCCCAACATTTCCAGGATTGGATAAGAAAGTAATTGTGTAGTACCGCTTGACTTCATGGGCATATCCCTCCGCGTGTTCTAGTGAGTTTTCTTGCTTGACTTCAACTTCTGAGATTGTCGATAGCTGCTCTAAGGCACTCTTTACTTCTTGTGCGTTTGCGTGGACACTTATATACACAGAATATTCTGAACTCTCGAACTTAAGTCTATAAAATCCAGACAGTATCCCAGTACCTGCTATTTGTAATATCTGCACCTCATTTTGGCCTAGTGAACGCTTTCCATCTTGAATCGTTGTGGTAGATATTGAAGCAGTAGTTGCATCACCATTTGCAGCTACTCGAGCAACAAGAGCTACTTGATCTCCATTATTGGTCCCGCCCGCAGTGTTGGATCCATACGTAATACTCCATGCATAACCATTTGTTAGTGTTATCCTGCTGACTTCGATATTTTTCAACAATAGAGCATCTGATTGCTGACCCCATCCAAGATTAAGTAATTCCCGTCGGACGATATCTGGAGATGCGTTCCAACTCATCATGGATGTTTCCCTTTTCACATGTGGTTCTGAACTAAAGCTGAGACTGAATGTTGTATTAGAAATATCAGAAAAAATTGTGGATTGCAATCTTATGACTTGAATTTCGGGTTCCACTCGATTCGACCACCACTCCACAAGAAAGGAAGTAACAGGATCTTCTTCATTTGCATTTAAATTTTCCAGCATGCTCCACTCAATCATGGCTTCAGTATTGGGTGAATTTGATGATACTATAGTATAGAAATCTCCATACATCGGGGGCACCGGGGATGAAGTTGCTGCAACAGTCAATCCCTCGCCAAAAAATCCAAAACCTACCTCATTTCTTGCACGGATACGAATATAATACAAAATGTCTGAATCAAAAGTACCGACTTCAAAGTTGTAGATGAGTGGACCATTTGAGTTTAGTCTATTTATAGAACTAGATGGAACTTCAAGAGAAAAACTGTTTGAAAACGAATTTTCAACGTCCCATTCGAATTTATATGCAGTAATATCCTTGCCACCATGTCGAGCGGGTTCTTCAAATACAATTTGAAGGGATGACCTTCCAAGAGCATCACTTCGAATATATTTTGGTGGATCTGGAGTTTGATCTATTGGTTTTGCTTGTAAGACTGTGGACCATTTTGTATTATCAATGGGTAAATCAGAAGGATATATTGACTGTGCAGGAACTGAATTAATTGCAGCTACTCGTACATGATATACTTGAAGTGAATGCAAATTACAAATTTCATGTTGAATTGGAGACGAATCATGAAAAGATGACAATAGGCAATTTCCAAATCCGACACTAGAACATGAAGCATTCTTATCAGTAGCTTTTGTAAAGTTGTCCTCGTCATCCCATTCAATTAAGTAAGAAGTAATGGACTTTTTATCTCCAGGAATCAATGGAGGTGAAAATGTAACTTCTAAGCATTTTCCTGAAATAACTCTTAAGTCCATATTTGTTGGAGCTTCAGGAATCGATCTAGGTATGTCTGAAATAGTCGTAGAATACGGACTCCATCCCAAGGCATTATGAAACCTTGAACGAATATAATACAGTTTCCACTTTGAAAGTCCACTAGCAAAAGCGCACCTTTTACATTTATCAGTACTAATTTCGACAACAGAATCGAAAGGCAATAAATTATGTTTGGGGCTTGATAGCTGTGATAGAATTCCCTCAGTTTCATGAAAAGTAACCTTCCATTCAAAGCCACCAGACCAAACATAAAGTGGCGCGTTTAATACATTTTTTCCACCAGAGTATGCATTATAGACTACGGAATTATCTACTCTTGCGATATGAAATTCATTATTATCTCCATCATACGACGAAGAAACTCGAAACCACAAATCTTCAACACGAATAAGATCATTGGCATGCAAACCTTTTTCTCCAAAGTTACAAGAGGACGAAATGCTGCATCGAACCAGAGATGAGCCTGGAATAGCATCAATTAAAACATCGTCCATTCTTAAAGCACTGTATCCTTTTTCTACATGTACAGCAACTACATCGGAGAGTCTTTCAAGTGCAATTCTAACATCATTTGATGTAGAGAAAGGGGTCAAAGGTGGGCTTACTTCATCATTATATTGAAGATGGAAGAATCCTAGAACTTGTTTATTCTCATTTCTTTTAGAAAAAAAAGATTCTGAGAAAACACGAATAACTTGAAGACTTAAATCCGGATGAATAGAAATCTCTTGTGGGTTGCCTTGAAACATGTGATCATAATCTATCTCGAATGAAAATGTATCAATCGGTCTTCCGCATGATCTAGAAGTAACCTGGGACATGGAACATCCAGTTGCGCTATCAATACTGAATGATAACGAATGACCGGATGCAAGACTGCCCTTAGTTACTTCTCTTATGCTGACAAAGCTTCCTTCACCCGTCAAATAATCTGCATTACCTTGGAGTAATTCTACATCTCCAAAATCTGAGTGGAGAAAAGTGACCAAGAAGATCCCTCCACCTTCCTTAGTTTCAAAGTTAAGTGATGATACAAATATGTGTGAAATAACATTCAACGACTCAAGGGCTAGTTTAATGGATAGGTCGTCTGCATCATACGAAATAGGATTTGTGATTTCGCAGTCATAAGAAAGGGTATAAAAACCACCTAGCTCGTTTCCTTTTTGAATCTCGGTGACTAATACAGTTGCTGCTTTACCACTAAGAGAATTTCCTGTAATAACTAAATTTTGAATGTCTCCTGGATCTTCAATGAATGTCACACTCCAGCAGTAACCTCTTTGACCATCTACTGCGGTTCTAGAAACTTCGACATTTCCAATCTCTACTGTGTCTTCTAAAATTCGCTTAACTTCTAGAGCCGTTGCATCAAAGGGAATGGCTTCAGATCCGCCTACATTGAAATATCCTGATATGATATTCCCATCCAATACAGTTGTCGAAATGCATTCAGCCCCAATATTATAAAGAGTTTCGTCAACATTACATACCAAATCAGGCACGTTACCATCAAGCTCATCAAAAGTAATTGTATAGGTTAGACCATTTTCATTGTCTTCAAGGCTTTCGATTATCATCGCATTTCTGATACTCATTGGAATTGATCGCAATAAAGAAGTAGATATTTCCATCGACAATTCTTGTGCAGCTTTTCCTTTGAAAGTATACCCACCGTCATATTGTGAGTTCAGAAGAATCTTTCCAGAAACACCAGTAATATCAGTAAAGTCTGAACGAACTCCTTTATGAATTGTTTCTAATGGTTCACATTTCAATTCAGATAACAGTGCTACGTCAAAGTCTATTTTTGGATGGAATCCATGAGCAAGATTTCTTTGGGAATGCATACCATTACCATCGAAGTAAATTACATATCGATAGCCAAAGTACCGCGTAAGTTTGAAATTTCCAACAAAAGAATTGAGGAGGGGCTCGAGAACCGTTACATTTCTATCTATTATATTTGATACCGTGTAGAACCTTTCTTTATCCTCGTCGACACTAATTTGAATCATATCCCCAACAAAGAGAGCATCCGATAGTCCTCTTCCAGACGAAGCGATTAAAACACCTGCTATTTGATCTATTGAAAATATGTATTCAAAAAGTTCATCTGAAGCTCCAGAATCATGAGACAATGTTCCTATACCAAAGCGATCAACTCGCACAGAATCTACATTGTTAAGCATTTCTATAGATGTTTCAACCTCTATCGCTTCTGCATCCCAGTTGATGCATTCCGTGGTTGCTGTATTTCCAAGATTTGTTAAGCTAATTGCATATTGACCACCAATTATTACTTTATCAGCGCTAACTGTCACTTCCACTCTTGGTGTATCAGTTCCTATGGCAAGCGCTTCATTTAAAGTTCGAACTTGAAGTGCTGCATCGTTTGTAGGCGAGTCAAAAGCAACGCAAGAATTTCCACCAAAAGCATCTATTCCTGATAATTGATAATTACTTTTTAATTGACCAATATTTCCCTTTACTGTGTCACCAATGAATCTTATTGTGTAGCTATATCCAAAGTTTGATGAGTAGCTTCCATCCCCTGAGCGAGTTACATGTACTGACAAAGGTGCAAGTCCATTTTCAATCGCATTCTCTTCTAGAGCCATTTGTACTTCTTTCGCAGATGAGTCAAATTTTATACATGGAGTCTTCAATGTTTTTGTGACAAACTTTCCTGAATTTTGAAGAATCGATTCCTGTAAATCTGTTTTTTCTAATGTCAAAAAGAACGAACCACTAGTTACACGGCTTCCTGATGTCCATGAAACAACTTGAACTTCAGGGAATCTGAGCGAGAAATGTCCTTCATTTATGTTTCGGCCGGGACTACTTCGCAAAACAATTTCTTTAACCTCGGGAACCGTGGCGGCAGATGTCTGTATAAGTTGAATTTCGTTTCTGAACGTTGCTCCAATACTTATCATTTGTACCTCATTTACGTGCATGTTGTATTCTGACGAAAGTCCAACAGGTGCTTGAGGGACACCACTTGGGATGCCTTTAACAAAATGACTCTGTAAACTTGATCCAATATTATTGACTGCGGATACTCGCGCGTAATATGGTATTCCCGTTGTGAGATTTTCAAGGACAAATCTTTTTGGATTGAATCCCTCCACAATATCATCTATCACATAGCCGATCGCAGATTCACTTGGTATTTTTTCTAAATTGCTTTGAATTATTGGAACATTTCCGAGCATTTCTTTGAATTCAATATCCCACGATGTACCTGTTACCCGATATATATGCAAAGTGGAACTTTCATCACCGAACCATTTACTAGGATGATTACGATCAATAACACCGCCAAAAGGGATTTGATTTGGATTCAAATCTTTATACACTTGTTTGTCGCGAATTTTTGACAGCTCCAATATTTCCCCATTTTGAATATAAAATGGTTGACACTCTTCATTTGTAATATCGGCAATCAGTCCCTGTCCTGTGGGATCAGGTTCAATCATTCCTTCAAAATAAATCAAGAAAATATATCCGTTAGGGGCTATGATAGGATCCAAAGACCTAGAAATAGTAGCACATTTCGTAAATTGAGGGCAAAATTCTTTAACTGAGTTGAGGGCATCTTCTATAGCTTTATCAGTGCCCAATGCATCTAGACATGGAGTTTCTCCACCAGCATATTTGAGCTTGAAGGATGGATTGCCAGAACCCCAAATAGAGGTGTTGTTTATATCTTTAATTACCAATTGATAAACTTCAATGAATTCCTCTAATACTGAAAACATTGGAGGTACAAAATAAATTGGAACATCTATTTCTTGATCACCTGTATATGGTTTATTTAGGAGGAAACCAGGGGTAAAGGTCTCTGAATAACCTCCATTCAAAATTGTGGTGCTTACAATATTACGATTCATACCTCCAACGACATGAGAAAAATTTGCCGCACATTCACCATCACCGAACTGATTTACAATTAGAGTGGGTGCGTCTCCCCAGAACGATCCTGTGAAGTAGACATCGTATACATATTCATCTCTACCAACGTTAATTATTTGAATATCAGCTGCCATTACTTTTCTTTGTATCCTATACAAAGAAATATTTATATCGGTTGAATTTTCGTTGAATTTTTCAGCGAGTGATATGTTGAAACCGGTTTCACTAATCTGGTTGACAAAGTAATAATGATAAGAATCTATGGAAGTAACTAACTTAACAAGATCTCCTACGTAAAGAAAGCCTTTGATGGAAGTTGCACTTGTAATAACGAAACTTCCGTTTACAGCTGATATGGTCGAGCTTATTAATTTCTCTTCTTCTGAAAGATCAGCACATCCTCCGTCCCTTCCAATGTCAACTATATTGAAAAGAGGCGATTGAGAACCAAGCACACCACTTACTCCAATATTGGAGGAAGATCCTTTACTTTCAAAGTCATAAATATAGCCATATCCCCAATCTGATGTCCCATCTCCGTATCTCTTAATCGATATATGGTCCTTGTCATAAGAATCGATTATTCCATTAAGATCATAGTCGAATAGATAACCAATTTTGTTCTTCATATATTCTTCATCTGCTCCATATTTCATACATGAAGTAGAGCGCTTAACACCCCTAAAAGTAACCTCGACTTTGAAATTTCCTTGAGTCTCTTGAATAAAGGACTGCGAGGACAAAGATAATCTAGTGATTTGAGAATTAGGAACATTCGGCCCTAAAACGATTTCGTTTATGGCACTATCATATTTCTTGTAGAAGTAATCATTTGTAGAAGCTGCACATCCTTCAGGTGCTTTTATTAATAATGATTTGCCATCAGATTCAATTGATGTCACAACACCTTTACAAACTCTACCTGGATTCAGATCGTCTCCAATCGATACGAATCCTTCAATGAATGCAGAAGCTTTTAGTTCATAAAGACTTCCATAATTAAGAGCTACTGGATTACTATTGAGTGTTAATGACAATTTGTGATAATAAGATTCCATAAGCGCAGAGATGCCGAGTGAAGGTGATCCCCATTGTAAACAAGGTGTACTAAGGATAACCCCGTCAAAAGACAACGAAACCTTGAAAGCAGGAGTCTCAGACGTTATCCCAGAGTCAGATGAAAGGACAATCTGTTGATGCTCTACATTTCCTCCATTAATTAGAGTTTCAATGGATACATAAGGATTCGTGCTATTTATGCTAGATGATGCGTTTGAGCTACATATACCAAATTCAAGCTTTACTTGTTTTCCGCGAATATTTGCTCCTTCAAAATATATAAGGTAGATGTGGCCATCTCCAGGTATACCTTTGCTGGAAATAGACTTAGTGACAACTGCACCATCAGGCCCTATATTTGATAATGAATTCAAGGCTCCTTCCATATTTTTTCCTGATGTTTCAATGTCAAGGCAAATGGTTTTTTCTTGTACCCCATCAAGCATGGCTTTCAAAAAGTAAGAGGTGCTATTCATGGAATCACCCGTCTTAAGTACAACAATTTTCTTCACCTCAGCTCCATTTCTTTTCACGATAAACTCCTGTGCACCAATCCTGATCTTTTCACCTACGTTAATTCTCATTTCGGAAGGAAATTTGTGCTCCAAAAAAGGCAAATTCTTTCTTACATCTGCAGTACCCATTAAAGCTTCTCCAGATGATAGTGTAGACATAGAGGCTTTTATATCGCCACCATCACCCACTCGAAAAACGTCTCCCCGTGATAGAAAATCACGAATATCACCACCATCTACCTCACATACACCCTCGTCTCTCTTCACATTTACTGTAATTCCAGGTATCCTTGCTGAAGCATGCAAATGAGAATGAACAGCTACTTTTCCTAGTCCATTCATATCATTAATGACACTTTCCATCGTAATAAAATCGGCATTGTATGGTATATCACTTTTATTTTCTGCGTTAATAATTATTTCAAATGAGCCGCTCAGAGGCTCAGATCCTTCTGAATCATTCTGAATTTCGACCTTTGCATTTTCTCCCTTCAGATTGTCATAATTATAATGAAATGGGTTGATTCTCCCACTACCTGGAGGAAATGTTAATCCGTCTGATATTCCAAGATTTTTGACAAAGCGGATTGTCCACCTATATCCCCCAATGGTACCAGGGAGAGTAGGTTTTGATCCCCAGCCACCTTCAGTGCACGTTGGATAACATGAACGATAAACGTGAACTTTACCAATATTGCTGCACTCTTCTAACTTTCTTTTCATTCTTTCTGCAGATTCATCAAAAGCAAATTCCTTAACACCATTGATTGTTGATAGATTGATCCCAAAGGCTCCTGAAAGACCGATAGATCCCTTTTGTATTTCATTTATCATCACTGGATATTGTTTCCCACTAGTGTCCGGGTCCTGGATAATTGACAAATCATTTACATCTCCTGATCCTGGTGGCGTAGTGCCTGGATTTCCTGTAAAAGTAACCATCCATTCGACTGATCCATACTTGTCAATTATAGATCTACTCACATCAACATATCGGTCAATTTTTGATTCTAAATGAGCTTTAACTACAGAAGAATCTGCATTCCATGGAAGAGAGCCGAAATTGGGTTCTCCTTCAATCTCAAATTTTGTCAAATTTCCTCTTTGTACTATACCATCAGTGCAAGAGTTGCAGTCTGTCGGATGGATACTTCCGTCTATGACATCTTGTATTGTGACTATTTTGTGGTTTCCGAATCCATTATTACATACATCTCCACCCGTTGAATAAATTGGAACCATCAGAGGAATATCACCAATACCGCCAAAAGAAATAAAGTAAATGAAACCATTTGGAGCTTCATTTTCATCAATAACTCTTTCAACTTTTACATGACCGTTTCCAGTGCTATTCAATAAAGCTTGAATTGTAGATGCCAATGCTTCGGCTGATGCTTTATGCTTGATACAATCCGTTTCGATATCATTCAGTAAGAGTTTGTATTCACTTATTACACCATCTACGTGACGAGCAGGTCCACCTTCCCAACCTTCATAATCGGGATCTTTCACAATAAGTTTTTGAACTTCGTAACCTCCAATCGGACGAATTCCATTAATGAAATCAAATTCATCCAAAACAACAAGTTTTGAACACCCAATATCCAAAGAGCAAGAACCTTTTAGCTTACTTGTATCGCAAATGGATGGACCACTAGAGTCGCAAATCTTAGGAACGTTTCCTGGAGAATTGCAAAGGCCAGTAAAATCTTCTCTTTGTTCACATGGGCCATCTTCATCGTGAAGAAATTGGACAGTCCATGTGTAACCCCCATTTCTGGTATTAACAGGTCCTCGTGTTACGAACACGTCGCCAACATTATCCAATGCTTCTAGTTTCTCTTCCATTGATGAGCCGTCACCACGGCTTTCCAAGGCTGATGCGACTGCGTTATGCCTAATAAAATCAGTGCAAGAATTAGATCGTACGCTCATCGCTGATGTTAAGCTAAGTACGGAGTCGATGCATAGTTTAAAGAAACCACCAAGTGGTTCAGTTCCTTTGATAAATTCCGTTACTTTGCACCCATCGAGTGGCAAAAGTCCACTCGTTACAGATAATCCAGTATCAATGCATTCAATCAAATCAACGTCTCCTACGTTTTTCCCCCACACTTTTGAGTGTCCAGAGTCCCAATTTTCGTAGTAGTCACTAACTTCACCAACCCAATTTCCAGGTACATGTGTGTGATCGTGATTGCCGTTAGGATCTCTCCAAATGTGCGAAGTAAAAGTGATGTACCAAATTAATCCACCCACTTGAGTGCTTACTCCACTATTTCCATCCGAAGGCCCTGTTTTTATCTGATCGAGGGATCTACTAACAATAACTTCAGAGGGAGCGATTGAGCTGAGTTGATTCAAAGCATCTTGGACATTGGCTGCTGAGGCACCATGACTAATAGGACGAGTAGTTTCTCCATTAAAGCGGAGCTGGAAAGTACCTGTAATCGATGCCCCAGGTGTAATTTCTTCAATTGCAACAGCAGCATTCTTTCCCCTTAACGATGATAAAGTAACATATTTGAGCAGATTTATATCTCCTCCAACATTTGCGTGGGAAAAAACAATCTTGTATGTGAATCCCATACATTGAGATGGAGTCTTTAGACGGGTAACTTTCACATGATTTTCATTCTCATTGAAAATATGCTTAGTAAGTAAGGCTTTGAAGTTTTCTCCAGAAAGTGCTGTGTACTTTTCAGGCCCAGATCCACCTGTTACGATAGGAAAAACTGAGCTTGTTTGGATAGAAGGAAAGAACGAATTTCCAGTCCAAGATAAAGCAAAAGATCCAGAGACTTGGTTTCCATCTCTAGCCAAGTACGGATCATCTAAAATAAATAAATTGCTATTCTGAGCCCCTTGATAAGTATCGTTTAGACCAGAATCTTCATCAGAAACAGCAAGCATTGTATTTATTCCTCTCATTTGTGAACTTTCTGTTCCTAACATTGGAACATTTCCTGGTCGCGAAGTAAATGTAATGATCCATGTGTAACCTCCAGACCATCTCTTATGAGTAGATGGTATGTAAGGTACTCTAGTAACTTCCAGATTGCCGAATACCTTTACGCTTCCTTCTACAATGGACTCTAGTCTAGACCTCATGTTATTACTATCAATATTCCATGCTAAATATTCTGTTTCATATAGAGTCAAATTTGACGATTCATATTCATGAGGCCAAGTTGTGCTTATCTTGAAAGATCCAAATACCATCGATGATTCTTGAACCGTGGTGACTTGACATTTGTTTTTTCCGGTCAAAGAAAAACAGCTTAATTCGTTGACACTTCCTGGCTGATTAATAAAAGATATTTTCCAATCAAACCCAATGGAATGGGAGAGGTCACGGATTTCCCTAGTCACAATAATACCTGTGGAGTCAACTACAGGTAGAGACCCAATTTTACTCGACCAATCTGCAACTGATACTGACGTAAGGTCATTATTTATATCAATTGGAAGCGTAGTGTGTATTCTTGATGCTTTGCAAGTATCACTGACTCCATTAGAACTGTCAATTTCATTCCAATCAGAAAAATAATGTCCAAATTCTACATCACTGTAATTTGCAGTTTCTGGGGTTTGAGTTTCAAAAACAACAGTGCCATCCAATTCATTAAAAGAGGCTATTTGTCTGTAATGATCAATCCCTGATCCTGAGCTAAAACGAATCCACTGCCCAATTTTCATTTTTGACATAAAACTAAAATGATCAAAATTACCAATAAACCCGGAGTAAGTTGACATAATCTGATCTGGTGGCAATTTTATAGCGTTTGATTCGCACTCGTAGTCCAAACTTATCATTCCAGTTGGTTGGGACCCTTGAATGAATTCATAAGCAGGCTGCGAAGATGAATGTTCATAGAAGCTGCTATGGTTAGAATCCGGCGACGACCCAACAGGATCAACGCATCCTACTGGAAAATATGCAGTAGGGCAAATTTTGCCTTTGAAAGAGCTACTAGATGTGTCCACTTTCACGTTACTATGGGCAACTTTCAACAATGGCACGTTACCGCTAGTGTGTTGGCCATCAAATATTATGGTATATAAAATTTCATATTGACCAGAACAGGAAGCGGGACCTCCATTAGGATCTATGATACATGATCCCTTTGTTTTGATCCTTCCTACTCGTGTAACACTTACTCCAGTCGTTTTCCCCGGTACTCCAGATATCGTCATAAATGTTTTACCAAAATCGTCAGTTAGATCATTCAGTGCTTTCTCGAGCGTTCCACTTTCACCTTCGCTGATATTATATGATTGAATTATTTGACTAGTGACACAGTGGCTCCCTCCCACAGATGGATTTGAGATAGCTCCGGGTGTACATGATATGAGTCCAAGATCAGGTGCATATTTTGAAATTGCAGCTTGACAATAGTTTACATTTCCATCTCCGCCTCCGCACTCATCAAAGTCGAACATAAGTGTAAATGTGCCAGATATTGCATCTTCGATGTCTTGACAAGGGTCTCCGACATTCAGACCAAAACAACTAAAACTATTATTGTTATCACCATCACTATTTATATTTGAAATGAGTATTCCCAATTTTTGTACCTCATTTACCCTTTCAACATGAACTGATACTTTCTGAATTTCGGGCAAGTCGTCATTAAACGATCGAACAAGTTGAATTTCATCAATATCATCTGAAATGACTCGAAGTTCTTGTTCTTCATCAATATCCAATGCATTAGTACGGATTGTCTGGACTTCAGGAACAACATCATCAGAGTTTGTAGTTATAGTCTGCACTTCATCTACACCATTCGCAGTTGTCCTGACAGACTGTCGCTCGTTTGTAACTTCAGACGTAGCAATGATAGAATGAACTTCTACCTTCGGATTAGGTTCTTCGACAATTAGTCTTTGTACTTCACTTACTACAGGAATATTTGAAATCTTAGAGGTTGAAAAATCTTTCGATGTATCGTATTCAATATTGTACGATTCAATTGTACTCCCTCCATCAAGAGTGGGTAAATTCCACTCAAGTTGCAAGGAATCAGGTGAAATCGATTGATTATTCTCGATTTCTTTGAGTTCTGGTGGATCTGGAATCCTATCTTTCAGTGGTCCAGTACTATTGCCCTCATTCGCTATTCGCGATCTTCCAGACCCCATGGAATTATGTGCTGTCACGCGAACAAAATATGATTGACCTGGTTCTAGCTCCATAACTTCTGCACCTGTCAAGATGTCTCGGTCTCCAATATAGTAATTCAATTGTGCTCCAGGAATGTCAACAGAATTTGATGGAGAAGAAAATCCAATTTTCTTGTCCCATTCAATTGTGTAATGTGTAATTAGTGATCCACCATCTCCTCCATAGTCGCAAGTTTGATCACTAGGTGGTAGCCATCTGACCAAAATTCCGTTTTCACTTGTTCCAATTGCAACTAATTCCTGAACGACACCGGGAGGCAATTTCGAGCCTGTGACTGATATTGGTGAACTCAGTTGAGGCACGCTCCAGGCTAGACCATTATAACTAAGGACTCTGAAAAATCTAGGAGTGCCCACAGTCTCAGGATGAAACACAATATTCTTACAATACGTTCTTTGGCTTTGAGAATTTACTGGCATTTCATTTTCAAAACCAGATGTACTGATATTTGTAAAATCTTCACTGAAGTCCCACTGCAACAAATATCGCAAAATGGGGCTTCCACCATCATAAAGTGGTGAATTCCATATCACTTTGATGGAGATATCACTTAATGCAAATGCTGTCACATTATCAGGTGACCATGGAGCTTCCTTTGGTGAGAGTGGTGACCCATTTGCAACCACGTATGGGCCGTATCCTTCAGAGTTTTTGGCACGGACAAGAAGGAAATATGGTAAACCATTTTTTAGGTTTGAGATACAGTATCGAAAAGAATTTACTAATCCCAGTGTTGCTGCACCATAGTTAGAAGGTAAAACTCCATTTTGAATTGTTGCAATTTTTGCCTTCGCATTTGGGCCAGTAAGTTGACCATAGTCGATTTCCATTTGATCAAGATCACCAAAATTTGCAGTGAATGTGACAAAAAAATTGAATCCATTATTGTTGGGAAATCTTGTAACATCAACTGCTGCTATTTCTTTCAAAGCTTCAAGCGCAGCTTTGACTGAGATCTCATTCGAATCGTGAGGTAGAGGGTACGTGCTTTCGCCTCTATAAGACAGCTGGAAAGTACCTCCTAGAGGAGCCACACCATCTTGCAAAGTATATACAACCAAACCTGGATTAGATCCTTTCCAACTTTCCCCAGGATAACATATTAATTGCGGTTCATTTCCAACATGACTCAAAAAGGTGACTCTCCATTCATAACCAAAAGCCGATTTGTATATGTATGTCCCGTTCGTAGATGGACCTTTGTACATTTGATCTATCTCAATGTATGAAGGCTTTACTTTGTTAATTTTGAACATAGATTCTCCGATAAAAATAGTTTCGGACATACAAAATAGTGTAGTCAAATTTGTTGATCCAATCACATTTATGACAGTGCTATTCTGAAGAATTGAAAATAATTCATTTCGAATCGTAATTTTTGAAAATGACTGTGATACAGAAATATCACCAATTGTTGAAAGTCTTTTTAATTTTTCCTTAAGTGACTCAGTTCCATCAGGGGGGGCGTTATAGGCTATAGGCTCAGTGGTTTCATTTTTGAAGGTCAAGGTGAAGGATCCTGAGATGCTTTCTTTGTCAGAGCTAGTCCTTATCAGTTGAATTTCAGGAATTCCATCTGTTGATGAAGTCGTTATTTTTTGAATTTCCAAGGAATTTTTATGTGAAAACCACTCAATAAAATAGTCTATTACTGGGTTATCTTTGCTTTCATGAACCTTTTCCCAAATCAGATTTAGGGAAGTTCCTGAGTTAGGAGTTAAACTGACCATAGCAGATTTAGGAGGAGAAGGCTGACCACGTGGGACTGCACTTGAAACCAAAGAAAAAGTTCCGTATCCACGAGAGTTATATGCGGATACTCTAGCAAAATATTCGATTCCTTCGATACAATCAGTGATTTTAAACTGCATAGGATTTGATCCTTTTATATTTTCGAACACACCAATGGAAGTAACAGAAGATTCTGTTAGATTGGTTGAATAAACCACCAAAGGGGTTATGTCACCATATCCTTGTCGAGTTTCATGTGCCAAGTGAGTGAATGTGACTATCCAGGCACTTTTTTCATCGAACAATTTTTTTTCAACATTTACGCTTTGAATTGAGCTCAAACCCTCTAAAATAAGTTTCATTTGGTATGCCGTGGCTACAACATCAATCTCTTCTGTCACCTCATCTTCAAATTTAAGAGAAAAGGATCCAGATGGAGAAGAAGAATATCCTAGTTCTTTTTTCAAGTATACTGTCTGAACCTCATGAGTGTAATCACCTGGACAAATATCAGCATTACCAGCTTTCACATCTTCAACCACAATAACTGGATTGCCACCATAGAGCAAATGTCCGTTTACTTCTAACTTCCCGATATTTCCATAAATGCCATTGAAAGTTATGGACCATCTTTTACCGTAGCCATTGGCTTTTCTAGAAACACTGATTGGGACCACTCCTTCTCCATATATTCCAATAAGGAGAGCAAGCTCAATCTCTATCTTTGAATCTGGATCATCAATATTGATAGGAGATGATGTTTTGCCCCCCCAATATAATTGAAAAGTTCCAAAACATTGACTAGAACAAGATAAAAGTATATCTTGTTCTTCAAATTGGATGCCAATCTCAAGCGTTTTATATTCAGTACTGGAGAACGATGAAGATGTATCCCATTCAATTCTATATTTTGTAATTTCTCTTCCACCATCATTCATAGGTGGTAGAAAAGATAAAAATAATTCGTTCGCAGTATAATGTAACCCGAGTGTAACGGATATTGGCATATCTGGTAATAGACCGTAATTGGGTGACCTAACATTAACTGTAGTAGATGATACGCCATAACCCTCCTTATTCCTTGCTGATATTCTCATACTATATTTTTTATCTTTAAGTGCAATATATTTTGTAGAAAATAACATATTTGCGAAGCCGTCTTGTATGGTATTGTGAAAGATTGAAGCACTTTGATCCTTTTGAATTATTGATGATTTTATTTCAGGAATTGATCCTTCAATATATGTGCCATAAAATTTGATTTCGTAAATGTACTCAATACTGGAGTGAGATATTAGAGAAACATAAATATCCCCACGTATTGTCTCAAGTGCCATCATTGAATAAAAAATATCATCTTTTGCCTGTGTTCCATCATTATTAGGCCAATCAAGAAAATCAGTATGGTAACCAACAAACTCAAGAGAGAAAAATGTATTCATATCGGGGGTTGGATCGTGGAAAGTAATAAGCTGAGTTTCAACAGCATTGCCAAGAACATATTGACGGGGGGGATATCCAGAAGAACTTTTTGCGAATACGTCAACCCCTGTCCCCCTCCAGTTGCTCTCTAGGACGACTCCAAATGTATCTAAATCAGCTGTAAATTCCTTGATAAGTATGTTATGCTCTATACCATTTCCCTCTATGTAAACATCATGTCCCACATAGCTATTTGAAACCAGCCCTTCGACTATGATCATCGTTGAAGATATATTTAGCACCTTAAAAGTGTCATCGCCAATATAAATATGATCATTTCTAGAAAGTTTCGATGTAAGATCATGAGTTGTCAGGATATTGACGGCATTGAAATAGTAAATGTCGATTCCAGTACTATTGTTTCTCACGGTAGGTCCAAAATATTGAGTTTTAAGATTGACACAATTTTTTCCACACTCATAATTACTGACATCACTTTCATACAATTTCCCATCAATGGAAAGTAAAGTACCATTTTGCATTTCAATATCTGAGTATGATGTGACATGAACGTAATGTGAACCATAGCTTGAGTTTGTTATCATTAAAGAAGTTTGGAGAGTCGCTCTTCCAGGAAGTTTTATTCGTGAAGGAATGTAGGATCCAATATTTATTGTTCTGGAAACATTATCACTTTCACCACAATCATTTTCGAATGAAAAAGAATCCTTATCATCATTTGAAGATGACACTGGTATAATCGTAATACCATTCTTTTCTGCGTTATACCGTTCTTCCGATGTTACATACTTTGTAGCATATACAGAGCCTGCTCCTGATTCAACGTCGAATCGAACAAACAAAGGAGAACCCGTGACCAAGACACAAGTTCCCAATTGAAAACTCTCACCAGCTGCAACTGTGCTAGTTAAATCACCTATGGTAGAGACGTACTTTTTGTTCATATAAACAAGTGATTCGTCGATCATTACTTTTATTTGAAGAGATTTTGGTTTTATATTCGATCCCAAAAACGTTGCTCTTCCTATACCTGTAAGACCTTCAAGTTCATCGATAATCTTTCGTTGAGTTGCTTTGTGAGATATAGGTCTTGTACTTTCTCCTCCGATGAATATTCGATAATCTCCAGAAATATCTTTCTTTCGTGAAGTTGTTACTATATTTAGAAGAGGATATACATTCATTTTCGCATTTTTTCCAGTGACATATTTATCGTTTACAATGAATTTCTCATCGTGATTGTTTTTGGATCTATACTTTATAACCCAGGACATTCCAAATCCCATATCGTCATGCATATATTTTTCAACTTCGATATTGCTTGACTTTATTAAGGATGACAAAATTAACTTCATTTCTTTTGCCGACTTTAACACAGAAATATTTTTAGCAAATTCCCCTCCATAGTAAACATCAAATGTTCCCCCAAAAGGACTTTCAGAATCTATTACGATTGCTTGTGTTTCCATTATGCCAGAGCTGCATACATGTTTGTCTTGAACAGGTAATACAGAGGCTTTGTGATTCGTGCCAGCGTCAAAATCTGAGCATATTCCTCCTCCAAAATTAACTTTGGGCACCTTTAGCGTCGGCCAAGCTCCGAATCTATAATCGCCATGAAACGAAATTTTATATTTGTAAGGGAAGACAATCGTACTGAAACTATCTTGCATAGATACGTCAACTCCGTTCACATTAACTAATTTCTGGAGAATTGCTTTCAATTCATAAGCTGATGCGTTAAATTGTATGCATGGTGTAACTTCATTATCTAAAGAAAGCTGATATGACCCACGAGAAAGAGTGCCCCCATTTTCAATAGCACTCAAATCGAGATATTGTTCTGCGGATGATCCTAAACTTATACTGTTGCACGGTGAAGAATCTGCAAATAAGATATCAGAGCCATAATCTTCAGGTTCTGTTCCTCTCACAACAATAGTAACATTAGAGTTGACGTATCCTTTCCTGCTAATACTTATTAGATTATCAGTCTTCAGCGCTATATCATTTATACTGCCAAGATCTTGAGTAAAAGTCACTTCCCAAATCTTTTCAAACCCATCGCTCTTGATTTGCTTAACTTCAATATTTCCTATATCAGAAAGCGATATCAAAGATTTATGAATGTCATAAGCCGTTGCATGGATACTTATTGGGATGGATTCTAGAGAGTAAGAACTAGTTTCTTTTCCAAAAACTAAATTAAATGATCCTGCGATGTCATTTTCTATGTTACTTGATATTTGAATTTGAACAACATGATTTTCTCCAAAATGATTTGATGTGGTCCATTCCAATTTATAACTTTCAATATCAGCTCCATTATTAGTAGGTTCAATGAAATTTATAATAATTTGAGAGTCTGAAATAGCTCTTGCTGAGAGGCCAGGGGATCCTGGCGGGAAAGCAATTATTTTTGAAAAAGGAATGACACCCCTACCATCATTTTGATTGAACATTGTTGACCTACTTAATCCAGCTGCATTTACAGCGAAGATTTGGGATACACATTTGGTTCCTAGATCAATACTTCCAGTGACAATAAAGTTATTCAAACGATGGCCTTTGGTAACCTGTTCTATTGCTATTCTGATTTGAGTGCCTTTGAGAGATGATTTATCATCAATATTTATCAAGGCAACATCATCTATATTGCTAATGAATGTAATGGACCAGACATACCCGGATTCTAATGTGTTTCTTGATACACTAACGTCACCAATACTAGGATGAGATTCGAGCTTCATTTCTAGGTCATATGATAACTCGTCATGCTTGACATAAATTTTGTATGGGTGACCATTGTATGTTAAAACAAAATAACCGCTTGTATCCCTTATTTCTGATTCAATTTTGATAGTTTGGATTTCCTGTGTCGGTTCTTCAGTAGATCCAGTAAAAATCAAATTTTCCAAGGAAGGTTCAACACCAATCTGCGTTATGGATATATTCACATAAGAGTCGCCTCTCATAAGAAACATAACTGATTGGTTGAAAGAAACTGTTGCCCCATTTGTCCAATTTTGTGAAGGAAGTAAATCATTATCTGTTTGAGTCTCTGCAATCGATGTTTTCGTATAATCATACAAGGTCCAATTACTTGTGTACGTTTCGAAGAGGAAAAACGAAGGGCCGTCTAATTGATGATACATTGGGCGTCCGTTATGGAAGTTTTGAAAAAAATATACACCGTCATTTCTATTACCCAATCCAGAGATTATTGCCTGATTATTAGAAGTCCAATGGGCAATAAGACAATTTGAGTGGTCAAAACAGTTCACTGGAGCTATATTTGATGTAAATGTCACACTCCAAGTGTATCCATTTACAGGACTAGGGCCGAATCGGGAAACATCAACTGAACCAATATTAGGTAGTGATTCTAACGCAATTTTCATATCATGTGCAGAGGCATCTGCTCGTAGTACTACCATATTCCGAACATAAACTGAAAATAGATCTGTCCGCCCTATGTAGTCCTCAAATAATAAAAGCGTATCCTCTAAAACTGATTTGATTTTGATGTAAATTTCATGCCCTTTTTCATTACTGAGTTTAACATATTCATTTTCTCTAACCAAGCCTGCAAAAGATCTTCCATTGATTTCAATAATTTTGTTTTCGTTCCTGTGAAGAATTCCTATGCCCAAGCGATTTTCTTTCTCAAATACTTTGACTGTGTGGTTGTTTGTCCCGGATTTATGATATTCTCGAAGGAGAATTCCTGTCTCATCAACTTGCTCAACTTGGACAATTTCAGATGATATTTCGATTTTGTCTCCAACCAATAGCACAGATGAAAGATCGAAACCCATCGTATCTACTTTTCTTGACCCAGCATCAACTTTGACTCCTACTAATCTCTCTTGATGAAGTAAGAGTTTTTTGTGTTCTCCATCAAAGTTCATTGATAAGAAAAAATAACCATCTATTTTTGAATTTCCAATGGTTTCAATGGATATTTCATAAGGTATAAATTGACGAACTCCTTCCTGAATAGTCTCAATAACAAAGACATTTGAAGCTTCTTCCTTTTCTTCGCAAGACAATTGATCCGATGTAAGTTTCTCTTGGTTTCCATTAGACAAAAATAAACCATCAAATGCAATCTCGTAAGCGATGGTGGTTGTGTAGTTTCGTATGATGGATACGGAAACTCCATCAATCAAAGGAAGCTCTTCCAAAAGTAATTCCATAGTAGCAGCGGACGTAATTGGAGACATACATCTCGTTCTATATGAACCAAGTCCTAATCTAAAATTCTCCAACTTGATTTCGTTTTTTGAGGTAATTGTCAAGCGTTGAATTTCGAAATTAGCAGAATAAATTTGAACTATATATCCTGTAATAGGAGATCCATTACTTCCTTCTGCATTATTATGCAACGGAGTATCAAAGTTTATTTGAAGCTTATTTTGGTCGATTGGTATCATCAAGGCCTTCGGCACTGCATCAGGAACGTCCATAGGGATGACATTAATGGGAGAATCCGGAAAACCGAGATAGGTGAATTCGCCATTTAAATTGGCGAGAGAAACCGCCGCAACACGGAAAAAGTAAGGTATGCCTGGAATGAGGCCATTCGTGAAAAATGAAAATTCTTTAGTTTCAAATCCAAGATATATTTTTATCTCTCCACTTTCTGGGCCCTTGTAATTTGAATCTAGTGTGAGGCAATTGAGACCACATCCTAAATCGTTGATAGACATTACCACAAATTTTTGCTTTGATATTGTAATTTTTGATCCAGGCGTAATTACTTCATTGTTCAACAGAGACTGGTCAGCAATAAATATTTTTTTTCGCATAGAATTATTAGGGTGATTTGGGTATACACCTGAAACAAGTCCAATGCTGTTGTCAACATCAGCTAAATTAACTTTTAGTGAATGAAGGACTTTGCCATTTTTGCTTGTAAATGTTTGTGAAGTATCATATTCGATAATAAAATCACTTATAGGAGTACCACCGTTTGTCACAGGAGAATTCCAAGAAATTTTAACTGATGATGATGAAGAAGAGGAAGCCACCATGTTGCTAGGTGCGGAGGGTGCAACTACATATAAATAATTGGGGGAAGGCTGACTATTTACAAAATTTCCGCTTCCTACCTTATTAAAAGCAGATACTCGGACATGCCAAGTTTTAACAGATGTCAAACCATAAATAATTGAAGAGAAAGAAGATCTCCCAACTTTATATGGACATATACCTTTCATTACTTCGACGACTGTAACATTTGGATCGCTGATTACTATATCTGGGATATCGCCTCTCAGTGACATGAAAGTTAGATAAACGTCTCGCCCGGAGGCAATGACTTTGTCATGGCAACCAATACAACTAACATCTACAGTTCCAATACTACTCAATGCTTCAATTTTCTTCTTCAAGTTTTCTACTGTTTCTGCTTTTGCAATAACTTGTGTTGTTTGTCCAAGAGCAGAAATTGTGAAATCGGATTTTGCTACAGAGAATCTTTGAATTTCTTGAGTGGTGCCAAGAGTGGCTTTAGAGTATCCAAATTTGTTGCAGACCGTAAGCTCTCTATCTTTGCAAGCATATAAAAATGAACCATCTACTTCAAATTTATTTGTACGCTTTCTTCTTAAAGGTGAGGCACATCTATTGTACTGATCACCAGCATACGTAACAGAAAAAAATGAAATAATCCAAGTATATCCCTGCACATCAGAACATGAATTCTCGTTTGATTCTATCGAGCATAGCATTGATCGAGTGACTGAAACATTTGATATTGTACAAAGCTCTTCCAAAGCCATTTTCATATCCTGTGGCGTTGCATCATGAGGTAATTGTTTCGTTGTTTGCCCATCAAAAGACAGCATGAAAGTACCTCCAATGTAAATATAGGAGAGTGGATTAGGATCTACCGACACCGTTACAGTTTGGATATCAGCAATAGATCCCATCTTATTAGAAGAAACAATTTGCATTCCATAAGGAGCATTATTTGGACCACTATCAAAAGAGATTTTTTCATCGTATTCTATCTTATAATGGGTAATAGGAGTCCCTCCATTGTACAACGGCATCTCCCACTGTACAAAAATCTCGGAATTCGAGAGTGCTTCTGTGAATACATGCCTGGGTTTCGTGGGTATTTGATCGGCAGGTTGGATTGATATTGGATTTGACATTGAAGCACGGCCACTCCCAAACTTATTCTTTGCGGATAATCGAGCAAAGTGCCGGACTCCAGGTAAATTCACTTTAATTTCAATTTCTTGAAAACTAATCACGCGCACTTCTGGGTCAATCAGCGAATTCAAATTTTCACCATTAGATGTCATAGCAATCAATGGAGAATAGAATTCTTCAAATCCTGTATTTATGGGCGCAAAAGTAATTCTCCAGGCAAATCCATTACGATAGATGTCTCTAGAGACATCAGCTTTGCAAACTTGTGACAAGTTTTCTAACGCAAATTTGACGTCCTTTGCAGTTGCATTAAATGGAATACTAGCCGTTGTTTGAACTTTATAGAAAGGGAGAAAAGCGATGTTTTTATTGTAAACAGTAGCTAAGGCAATACCTGAACTGAAAGTATTTCCATAATCGTCAGCATCTAAACAGCCATTTTCGCCTATGTCAATAATCATTATAGGATTATTTTTGCCACGAACCGATTTCCCAGAGAAAGTAATATGATACGTGACACCAGCTCCAGATATGCCGGCACTGTATGGAATAATTTCTTTGTTGACTTCAATTGAATCCTTTCCTAAAATAAATTCAATTTCTGTTTTCATCAATGACGGTTCTCCATCCCATTGCAAACAGCCATTTGATCCACCAGATGTAGTTCTATCTGTAGTATATTGGCCAATACGCAAACGGAAACCTGACTTTGTAATATTACTCGGGGTTAGAGCTACAACCGTTTCAGTTGCTCGAATGATCAGTGACTGAACTTCATAACTTGAATGTTGTAAAGCTTTGAAAGTAATTGATGAAGATTTGTAAGGATCGTCAACAGTTGCGAGAGGAAGATGATTATAGTCAAATGACAAACTCTCATTAGTAGAAATTCGGAAAGTCTCTCCATGTTTTGGATGCCCAACACGAACAAAGTCACCTCGATTTATTTTTTGTGTAATATCGTTGTGAGATCCACCATTATTGACAGTGTATAGAAATGAATCCCCCAGTCTTGGATGCTTCGCACTCCCTAATGAAGTATCTAGTAAAAATATTGGGACCAATTTGGCATCAAGAAAGTCTGAGTTATCAATAACAGGTTTTCCCCATCCATCCAACGAACAAATCGGTAGATTTTGCTCATCGTAGGGGAGTCCATTGCTTTCGTTTAGACAGACACGAACTTCTTCTCCTGCTATTTTCAGAAAGTCACCTCTAGTAACACTTTCAAATAGGCTAGTAGTACCTACTACACGCTTGGCCAAAAAATTCTCTGAGTCCATTGATATAAATGTCTCGGTTCCGACACTTCTAGAAAAATCTCCATGAAAATCGCCGAGAGAAAGTGTAAATGTTGATGAGGGGTCCCACGGAATACTGTGGGCATCAACTACCACTTTCTGGAACCGATTGTTCATTTGAACTATTGTCGACGAAGCATTTGAAAAAGAGGGAGTCGTATCGATTTCAATGATATAGTTATCAATATGCGCACCATTATTTTTTGCGGTTTCTTCGTATTTTACTAAAATAGAGTTCAGAGACCACGGTAATATTCGTGGTGCATTAGGAGGATCGGGGACATCTCCAGGAATGGCATATTCAGGGCTTGTCACAACCTTTGAGCTTTTACCTCGATCGTTTAAAACATGAAGCTGAACATAATAAACTTGCCCTGTGTTGAGATTTGGTAGTCTCAAAGACGTCATTGAATGATTATATACTGTATAAGATTGAAAGTTGTCCGGTAGAATACCGCCGACTATTTTTTCTTGTTTCAAGTTGATTGATTCACCACCAAGCAATCGTGATTGGTCAATTTTAAATTCAGGTTGTGGCCCCATATTTGTCAAAAATGTTATAGTCCATTTAAAGCCATGATTAGTTTCCAACGAACGCCTTACTTTGACTTTACCAATTGGAGGTAAATTTTCAAGCGCTTCTTGTAAAATTGAATCAGACACATTAATAGGTAAGTACATGGTTTTGTAGTGAGTGAAAGCAGCTACATGTTCAACAGAAGATCCCTTAAAATCCATTGATAGTGGAATCTTAGCTGAAGTGAACTGTTGCGTGTCATTCAATGTAAATGTTTCATTGGCAATCAAAATTGTGTCTCCTTTTGTCAAAAGAGGCGTTAAGTCAAAAGAAGAAGAAGCAGCTTTAGCTCCTTTACTGATTGTTACAGTCCCAGGAAGCTTTCTAGTAGGATGTCCAAATGAAAGGGCAAAAAATCCTCCAGTGACGCCAGCCCCAACTGTATCCAAAACAACAATTTCTTGCGTTCCAAAAAAAGAATTAGATGCACTTAAAACGTCACTTTTTGTAAATGATTCGATTGTAACTAATGAATTAGATGAATCTTGTGCGATAAAGTCCCAATCAACTTGTAGCGAATTTTTGTCAATGACACTTAAAGTTGCTCCACTTGGGGATGAAGGTGCTCCTCTTAGCATCTCACTTGAGGGCATCGTGGGCACTGGTAAACCTGAACCCATTTCGCTATTCTCAGCAGCTACACGTACAAAGTAGCGTACTCCGTTAACTAGTCCACCAATAGTAAACTCCGCTCCCAAAGTGATCAAGTCACTGCCTTCACCATTGTCACTCATGGCTTTCATGCTCACTAATGATACTTGCCGGAGATGCTGACTTGAGACGAGTATCTCTGATGCAGTAGCAGAAAGTACATAAAACAGATAAAATTTGTTGTCATCACTAAAAAAAACCATAATTCGCTGAGTGTTTGAAAGTACTTTCATTGTATCACTGTTTCCTGAGTATGCTAATGTGTTAGAACCTATGTCAAAACTTGTAGCACATTTTTCACAAAGAGTTTCTTTAGCTTCAATCCGCTCTGAATGTAGAGCAAGTCCATCAGGAGAAGAGTTAAAGGAAGAAGAGTAGTCCCATTCAACTAAAAAGCAAGTCAACGGAGAACCACCGTCATAATTTGGTGCGCCAATTTGAACTAAAAGAGACGTTGAAGATTGAACTGAAAGATTAGGATTTGACTCTTTGTTGAAGGGGGATACTGGTTGTCCTGGTTTTTGCACAGGCGGGGCTAAAAATGGAGGAGCTGTGTTGCGACGCGAACCAAATCCTATTTGATTTCTAGCCGAGATACGCACATAGCATGGACGCCCAGGTACGATGCTCCCAATGACATACTCTAATGATTGGTTTGCTTTAACATCAAATATATGAAAGTTGTACGCAGCACCGATTGGAGAAGAACCAGGTCTTATTTGGGAGATGTAAAGTGGAATTTGTGTTGTAGATCCTTTGATACTGACAGAGCTATTATGTAAATTGAAAGATGAAACGTTTCCTACTTCACCGTTAAAAGTTATGCGCCATATTTTTGGAAGTGGTGATGATACTTCTACTTCTCCAATATTAGGCATATTTTGAAGTATTATTGTAATATCCCCAATAGACGAATCCACGGGTATATCCGCGGATTTAAAAAATCCTCTGATAGGAGCATGGGTGACTTCTGTTGTATCTAATGATACTCGGAACATGCCTGTTAGTTCGTGATTGCCTGGAATTGAAATTTCCCATACACTTGAAACATATTGATCCCATTCCTTATCACTCCACTCAATCAAATAGTTCGTTATCTCATCACCTCCATTTCCTACAAGGTCTGGCCTTTCTCGTTTATCATCAATAGTTGGGGTTTCCCATGTAAGGTAAAGGCATGTACCAATCTCTTCAATTCCATACTCACTACCTGATAGACTAGATAAAATAGGGTCTTTCGGAGGATCAGGCTTTTGCATTGGTTTGACAGGAGCAACTAATGAGGCACGCCCATACCCTGCAGTATTATGAGATTTAACTCGCACATAATATATTTCTCCAATCTCAAGATTCGGTATGAGATATTCCGGATTTGTAGTGACATGTGAGTAGCTATGAAGAAACAGAGGATCCTTGGACCATTCGATTTTGAAAAAGTCAACATCATCGCCCGTTGTCTTTAAATTCATGTTGCTATCAAATGTAACAAAAATAGAATTGGAAGAGAAACGATTTCTGTTTGAAATATTTGGATGTGTTGCAGCTGTAATAAGTGGATTTGGCGGAACAGATCGTGCCTTAATTATGTATTCATTGCTTTCGATGCACTTTATACTAGATGAGTCGCATGTGGGGAGAGCCCGACAAGATCTATTTTGGAGATCAATATACTTCCTAGAGGATAGACTTCCGTCAAGAGTATTCACATTCGTATACCACATTGGGCATCCCTCACCCTGATCATTGGTTGCAAGTATGAACACTTCATACAAGTCACCCGGTATTAATCTTGTTTCCACTATAGAATACAAAGAACGTTCATCTATATCTTCGACTAAATGAGATACTGTTGTGTTTTTATCTGATATAAAATTGACTTTATAAGTAGATGGCCCATCTCCATTATTAAAATCGACCCCCTCCCAATCTACTTGGAGAGAATTAGAAGACGATGCAACTGCTCGAACCTTACAATTTTGTGCCAGCCCAGGACGAGATCTTGGTTTCTGATATCGCGGAGACGAGTGCGCAAACATTCCAATGCCTGCATCATTAATAGCTGCAATTTCGACAAAATAAGATGTCCCGGGCGCGAGGCTACCTGAATTGAAATCGGTTTTCACATCAATTGTTACTTGTGCAGTTTCCAATCCACCGACTTTAAATGGATCTTTGCAATCATTATCAAACCAAGGTTCTAAGTTCGATACTATAAATAGCTCTTGAACTACATCTCTAGAAAATGCTTCACCAATAAAGGTTATGTGGTACGATGAACCTTGCCCAGTTGGCGAAGCAAAATTTCTTCTGCTAACTTTGACTTCCTCGCTGAATGGGGAATCATTGAAATTATTAGCAATATGAGCTCGGATTGCTTCCGCAGAGCTATCAACTGCGTAATCTATACAAGTTGATGGAGGACTATTGTAATATGCAATAATTTGGGTACCAGAACCGCCATGTGTATATGGAGAGGAGAGAGTTAAAATATTTTCAGTGACATCAATAATCTTGTAAACTCCCTCGGTAATTCTAACAAAATCACCTTCGGAAATGGGATGGTATATCGACGATGAAATCAAGGACACATATTGCGATCCAGATGAAGGAATGATTAAAGCTACCAAATTCTGTTCACCGACATAAACAATCTTGAATGAGCCATCACTAATGCGACTACTGGACCTTGAATTCAAGGTAATAGTTTGCACTTCAGCACCAAGCTGTATAGAGCATTCTTCATGAGGGCAGCATATCATTTGCTGACCATCGCCTTTTACCATAGGAATAGTATATGATGTACTATTTCGCATTGAGGGGTTAGTATCAAACCTTACTTCATAGCCTGACGCAATATTTGGGGTGTGGCCCAAAGTAATACCACACTCATCGGGATACGTAATGAAACCATTCGAATCGTTATGTGGAAGGCTCCAGTGTAAATCTAGTCTATCAGCAATTTCTAATTGCGAAACTCTTAGAGAAACAGAATTTGGTGAATAAAGCTTCATTTCCATTGGTACAGCAAATTCTGGTGATGACGAAACTGCATCAGAATAACCCATGGCATTGTACGCAGAGACTCTAACATAATATCTCTTTCCAAACTCAAGTCCTCGTATTTGAAGTTTGTTCTGTGTCGTAACTTCAGAATAATCCAAGGGACTCTCAATAGAGTTTAAATATAGCTTTTGTTCAGTAACTTTGCTTTTTTCCATCTGATTGCTTTCACTCCACTCTACAAGATATTTTCGAATTGACAGGCCTCCATTATATAAAGGTTCGCTCCATGTGACCCCCAACTCGGTTCTCGACACCACAAAAAGCATGACATTGGAAGGTCCCGAAGGTCGCTTATATGAGACTTTTATTATATTTTCATTCTCAAAATCTTTTTCATGTTGTACAAAACTAGATGAGATTGACGAATTATTTCCTCCAATAGAAAACATATGGACTTCATCTTTCTTAGGCCGGTTCACAAAGGTGATTCTATAAATCATATGAAATTGCGTTGTGTCAATGTTCGTAGAATCGTAAATTGTTGAATGATCTTCCCTTGAAACAGATACAATTCCATGATTTAGTAAGCTATTTAGCGCATCTGCCATTTGGTTGGAAGACGAAAGAAAAGATAGCAATCCAGTGTTTTTTTCGCTGTCTTTTGTTTTAATATTTATAGAAAATTTGTGATTTAAATATGTGGAGGTATTCGTAGCATTGAATTGCAATATATGAATGATGAATTTGTCAATCAATTCAGCTGAACCAATTATACCATATCCAACTGAGTTTCGTGCCATAACTCTCACTGAGTAGGAATCGTTGAGTTTGAGGTCAGATATTATGTATCTATTACATGCTTCTAAATGCTCTGCCGTGACGGACGTTGACTTATATTCCAAACAGTTAACACATTTCCATTGAACTGAATAACTCAAAATCGGCGCACCTCCATCAAATGTGGGGGGGTTCCACGAAACTCCTATTTGGGAGCCTGAAATAACATGGGCTCGAACATCAATAGGTTCAGAGGGTACTTGCTTTTCTGGAGAGACATAAAATGATGAAAACGAAGGAAAACTCCATACGAAACCGTTAAAAGCTTGAAGCCGAAACACATAAGGATTTCCTTCTTTCAATTGAGGAATGATGAATGATGAAGGCATCCCACCATCAATAATGGTAACTACTTTCACAATTGGAGAGCTTCCGGTCAATGTCCCTGAAGCTGAAACTAGGGAAGGCGCACTAGTGCCTGTATCGACCAATAGTGAAGGAAGGTTTCCTTTTTGTGAAATAAAAGTTACGCACCATTTGCGACCAAATGATGAAGGAGGGATTGTGCTACTCTGAATTAGTTCTTTGATATCAACTTCAATATCAAATACTGTTGACATAGATTCCAATGCCTCTTTAACATCCCATTCATCATCATCATAACGTATTTTAGTCGATACTTGGCCCATAAAATGAGCTACAAAGAAACCACCGAGATCATTTGCAGCTGTTGTGACTGCAATACATTGAACTTCAGGATAACCTCCTATTTCCATTGTTCCTTTATTTGAAAGCTCATCTTTATCCAGAATAGAAGATGACCCTTTCTGCACCTCAAAAATCTCAGATAATATATGCTCACCACGAAGTGAACTGGTATCAATTTCCATGAGTGGCTGATCGGCCACGTTAGATGTAAAAGTTATATTCCATTTCATATTAAAACCTTCCACAAAAGTTGCCACTTCAATTTTTTGAATATTTTGTAAAGCTTCAATCGAATTTTTTATTTCCGATGCACTTGCAGAGATCTGAATAGGCCCACTCCTTAATCCTTTAAAAGTGATGAACATGAATCCTGTAATCTTTGAGCTAGACATAATAGCGATCGATTGGATCTCCTTCTGCCCTATATCATCATTCCATTCGATGCGATATTTAGAAATTATTGCACTTCGTGATTCTAGTGGAGCAGTCCATGAAACTTCTAGTCGAGAGTTGTCAACAGGTGTGACTAATATATTCGAAGGAGAATCCGGAACTCCGATGGGAAATACAATTGCAGGTTTGCAGTGCATACTAGGACCGTATGAGTTACCCACACCATTCCATGCTGAGACTTTGAAATGATATGCTGATTCCAAATGCAAATTGTCAACTCTTTGATTTAAGAATCTATCTCGTGCATGGGGTATTATTTCGATAAAATCTGAATGTTCCATGTTAGGAAAACTTCCAGTAATTCTTTCTTTTACTATTATATGTGAGTCTGGCTTTCCGTTAGAACATATCAAATGATCATGTGCAGACAACAAAGGTACGTTACCAAGGTGTTCCACAAATATAATATTCCATTGAAAAGTGCGCTTAGTTTGAGACATATGTTTACGTGTCACAATCACATCCAGAACATTGTTCAAATCCTCAAGCGCCTTTTCCAATGATGAAGCAGATATATTATGTTCTAATAAGCGAGTAGCTTGTCCATTGAAAGAGAGTTGAAATGACCCCGTCAAGATTCCTATATCCGTTGAACAAAAAGTCTCAATAGATTGTTGTTCGAAACCCTTGAATGCTTGTACATGTGATTTTACTACAAGCCTTACATTAGTTCCTGTGAGAGTTCCGTTGGTTCCAAAAGTATCTTGGGTAAAGAGTGCTTTTGAATCATCTCCGCTTACACTAACGGCTATAAGAGGTATATTTCCAAACCAAGCATCATCACCAAAGTTAGTTAGGAAAGTAATAAGCCAAATTTGACCATTATTTCTTTCATGCATTGAAATACTGACGGATCCGATTGTAGGTAATTCCTCTAAAGCTATTTTCATTTCATATGCAGAACACCTTCCTGGAATCTTTTGGGAGATATGACCTTCAAAAGACAGAAAAAAGTGACCTTCGATATCATATTTGTCTGAAGAACTCATTATCGCTTGGACACTGTATGGATAATAATGCATTTCTCTACTAGTGACAGAAGATATATCTTCATCTTGTAAAATGCGCATCTCGTTCCATTCAATTTTGTACTTAGTAATATTTTGACCACCATCATCCGAGGGAGGATGAAATTTAACATCAACTGACGTATCAGAAATAGGAATGACAAATACATTAGAAGGAGGATAAGGTGGAGATTTAGGTGCCAAGGATGGGGGATAAGGATAAGCAGGGTCAATAGAGTTCCCGAAGGAGTTAAATGCATATACACGAACATAATATCCAGTGCCTTTGACTAGATTGGAAATCAAATACCTGCAAGGGCTACATCGAGCAATAACATCTGGTGAGTTTATTATTCCAGTTCCCAAAGGAGATCCATTTTTACTATCAAACGTTGCAGCAACATCCCATTCGATTTCATATTTGGTAACGCGATCACCACCGTCACTGAATGGTTCAGAAAATATCACCTGGAGCGACTGCCCTGTGTTTATCATAAGTGACAGATTAGTAGGTGCTGATGGCTTTTGACGGGGTGGTGATAATTTCTTTGGGACTGATGGACAAGGTCGACTGTATCCAAGCATATTTCTCGCCGAGATTTGCACGAAGTAGTTTTGACCAGCCTGTAAACCCGTCAGGGTATAGGAATTGAAATCGTCATTGAGAGTATTACCGGGAAGACTAATTTTGTTGTATGCTGATGCGATCGTTCCCTGTCTATCGATTGTCAGAGAAATAATTGGTTTTTCTGATAATCCATTCGTCATCATATCGTTTCTAGCAATCTCGATACGTTTACCAGATATGAAAGGAGCCTCTGAGAGAAATGAAATTGTCCATGTCCTATTTTGATCTAATCCTGATCTTTCCACGCGAGTGAGTCTAATGGACGGGAAAGCTTCTACAGCTGTCTGTAATTCTTCTGCACTAACATTGCACGGCAGACTATCTGTCAGTACACCATCATATGAAAGTGTGAATGTTCCCCGAGGAGGCCCGTTTGCAGATACTAACGTGAGCTTTGCAATCTCAGATTGTCCTTTTTGTTTCCAGTACTCTATCATATAATCTAAGATAGGAAAACCGTTCCCATGAAATAATGACTTCCAAGTAACCTTTAAGCTTGACGAGGATTCATGCACTGATACCGATGCATCGGCTAGTATAGTAGATATTCTTACGTTTATATTCTCTGTAGTTTTGTTAGGTTTTTTTCCAGGAGCTAGTACTGAGGGTATTGAGAGTGAAAATGGTCCAACACCAACACTATTTATGGATCCAATTCTGACATAGTAATTTACTCCTGGACTTAAATTCAATATTTTGTATTTGAAAAAAGGTTCTCCATGTGCGCTATAAGTCGAAAGTCTCGCACTCAAGTTAGAAGCAGGTTCGACGACATCAGAGAAAACGTTTGATGTAAATTCTTCTGTTGTGGACCATTCAACCAAGAATGAAGATACTACCGAAGCTTTATCCGCAGGATATGAGACCATAGTAAAATGTAAAATGAGACTAGTAGAGCATGATCTATCACGCACAAGTGAAATGGAAGATGGCGCATCAGGAAGGCCCATTGGTTTCAGCACCATATTTTCACATGGTATCCCATAACCATTGGCATTCCCAGCAGAAACACGAGTACCAAACCCGGCATTAGAATTTGCCGGTTGAACAAGATTAGGTAAAATGTACGACATTGATGAAGCATTCTTCTGTGTGAGTGTATCAATAACAATTGTTTTCTTTGCAGTTGAAATTGATCCCTTCCTAGTAGTGTTATTTAGACAACCGATATGAAAAGACCCTTCAAAGCATGAATTGCCCCCACCCTGACATACACAATATTCATGATTTTGTAAAGTTGAGACTTCCATATCAATACTTATCACTGGAACTGGTGCATTATTTGTCAAGTACTCGATGAAAAAATCTATACTGAAATCATTGATTTTCTTTGTGACAGAAATATCACCAATGCTTGATAGATATTCCATAGCATTTTCAAAATTTCTGGCAGAGATTTCCAATGTGACAGGCGTTAGGAATCTTTCGTTGCCCATTTTAAACAAAAATGAGCCATTGCTAATTGTTTTACTTAAGCGTATCTGCTGTATTTCTGTAATTTTTGAAGATTCTTTACTATCATCCCAATACTCAATAAGATAACTTGTAACATCTTCTCCGCCGCTATCTGTAGGAGAACGCCATTCCACTTTCAGTTTATCCCAATCAACTACTTCAATTGAACAATCTTGTGGAGCTGTCGGTTTGATACTAGTAGGGACAACAGTGAATGGAGAATCCTTTATGTGAAAAGATGAAGAAAAAAGATAATTCGAATCAATAATAGAAAGACCTTGTGATTTGCTTTCCCACAGTAAACGAATCATTGCATTTCCTTGATTTTCTCGAAATTCAAGTTTTAAATCAGTCAATCTTCCCTGAATAAGTTTTGAAGAAGTCTTTGCAGTATGTTCGACAAATTTATCATCGTTGGAAACAATCATCTCATACTTGTCAACAAGAAGTTCATCATCAATCCAGAATTTCAATCCATCGTTTGCCTGAATCTTAAATGTATAGACTTCTTCAAAAAGTGGCTTGATGTATCCTATCCATCTCACACTAACGTAATCCTTCCCAGTTTGAGTGATTGAATCTGTGGAGGACCATAGAAAATCGATGGTTTTATCAACACGAGTGAGACTTGGGTTACCAAACATCCAACGATTGTTGAAGTATTCTCCTATCAAACCCCCTTGCTTAGTTGACATTACACTCATAGAATATTTTCCGACTTTTGGCGTTGTAAACGAAGCTTTGTATGTGCCCCCAGTTACATGGTTGACTGTGCCGTGAACTTTTTCTTGACCTTCCAACATAACGGCGAAATCTTGACCTTTTCTTCCTGCTTGAGTTTGTGCAAGAAATAAACTATTAGTTTTCGACGCTATAGGACACGTAGGTATCACATCTATTGCAATAATACCGGAATAAGATTTGAGCAAGTATCCCTCTGCATACATTAGTTCCGGTTCGCCTTCTACTGAATGTAACTTGACAGTCCAAGATTTTCTCCCGTTGACTAATGAATCTTCTGTCATAATGACTATGGAGTGGATGGAACTAAGGGCTTCAATCGCAAACTTCAAATCAATATTACTGATGTCAACATTTAAATTTTGTGTTCTTTCTCCTCTATATATAAGGTAGAAAGATCCAAAACTTGAATCATCTCCTGTAATTGTTATAGTCTGATACGTATACCAATCACATGAAGAAACTTGTATCGTTGTATTTTCTCCTGTCAAAGAGCTGCCATTCACGGACAGTGCTGGAACATCACCAAGGCTTGCATCAAATTCTATTATGTATTGGTACCCCAATCGTCTTCCTCCTGAAGTATGTTGATACAAAGAAGCCCCGAGATTAGAAAGTCCGATGTATGGAGATGATAGTTTAATTGAATATGGCGATACTTTATCGATTTGTACAATAGAAAATATCTGTCCATTCGAGCTTTCACCAATACGTATCCAATCTCCTACAGATAAATTGTCAAGTCTTTTGGAAGGTATAATGTAATCTAAACCATCAGTAACACTAGCAGTCACACCTATTATCAAATTCCTTACTGAATTAGATGAGAGACCTATATTCCCAACGCCCCTTAGACTTTCTAATTTCTTTTCCATTTCTCTAAGCCCAACATTATGACGAAAGCTGATGGTTTTATCGTTGAATATTACATCAAAATATCCTCCTGGCGTACTTGAGGAAAATATTTCAATCACTTGAATTTCCTTTAAAGGCCCATCATGAATATCATTAGAATAATTATCACGGACTTGAATGTAAAAATAAGCGTCGCTTTTGTAGATTCCAGTGCTGAGACCTTCATTATATGGAATACCTTTCTGATCAAAAGCTATGGTTTTGCTTGCATTTACAGGTGCAGGATGTACGTAAACTTTAAAGGGAGACAATCCCTGCACGATAGTTTTAATTTCGATGGACATATCAGGATGTGTATCTTCAACAACGATCTCAGGCAAATTCCCAAATGACTTGAGGTTGCCGAGATAATTATCGTCATTAGAAAGGAAGGTGACAATCCATTTTGAATTCACTGAAGTTTCCACAACCTTATCCACGAAGACTTCACTTATTGGATAGAGAGCTTCCAAATCTTTCTTTATTTTTGAAGCTGAAGCTAAAGAAGATATTGGTTCAGTCACGTAGCCCATGAAGGATAACTTAAAAGTAGGTTTGACACTTGAATTCTGCTCAATCTTTACTGAAATAGATTGGATCTCTGGATGTATGTTGAGGAAAGATGTGTTATTTGGATCAGCTGGATTAGTACGTAGTCTCTTTATGTGATCGAATGCTCCATCAGTTGAAGTTATTGACCATGGCAAAGTACTTCCAAGCAAGCTTGAAGTATCAGCACCTAATTCTGGAATGTTCCCAAAACTAGATAAGAATCTGATAGTGTACTGAAAGTTAAATGGTTCGATCGGTTTCTTTTCTACATCAACTTCTTCTATACCAAGAAAAGTCTCTATTGATTGCTTTATTTCGTAGGAACTTGAATTCCATTGCAAATGCTGAGTCTTTTTATCTCCAAGAGAAAGAGCAAATGTTCCACTTCTATAACTGCTATCATATCTGGTTGTAATCACTTGGCTTTCAAAACTGGTAGTTAAGACAATCGCAACAGTATGATAGCCACTTTTTGTAGCAGTGTATTCAACGTTGTACACACCATCAGTTATAGGAGTAACTTTTCCGACGACTGCGTAAGCTTCTGAATTTTCTTCAGCATGAACCAAAACAGTAAATAAATCGTCACTAACAAGTCTGTCATTGCCAAATTGATCTTTTGCTTGTATTTGGAAGGTTGACTTTTCTCCAGCTACAGCTAATTTTAGACCTGTACCGTACGCAGTCGTCCATTGCGGTGAAGTTTTATCGGGTTGAACTTCAACAATCACTGGGAATCCACTTATTGATTTCGTGGGAGAACCTTTGGTAATTTCTCTCACACTCACTGCGGATGCAGATTCGGATGAGGTATCTATTATTGGTATAAGGTCATTTATATCTTCTTCAGTATTTAAGAACGTAATAAGCCACGAACAGTTATGTAGAACTGATAGACAATTCATTTTTTCGACTGAAACTTGAGGCATTGACTTTAAATCTTGCAACGCTATTTGTATGTCTTCTGAAGAAGCATCTAAGGATATCTTTTCTGTCACATGTATTTGATTCGCATTCGAATGATACTCAAGAGCAAAAAACTCATTGGATGAAAAAGATGAAGTGGCATGAATCTGGACTTTTTGAATTTCACTTCTACCTGGGGTTTTGATATCAAGTTGATACTGTCCTCGAACTAGTGGCGTGTATTGAAATTTATGCGTCCCAGCATTGCAACGGTCAGCAATTCTATAAATATTCGCTCCTTTCTCAGATAACCCCAAATAGTCCGAGTTGAGAGGTAGAGTTTTTCCATTTAATGTACCGGTTTTGGAAATTTCGTACGTTTGTGCTTCTATTACGATCAAATCACCTCTCTCTAGGTAGCTAGGAAATATGGTGTTTGCCTTAACTTCTCTTGAACGAAAGTTGACGTCACCTTTCCCAACAAAGATCCAATTACTTTTTTCTGGTGAGACATTTACTAAGATGGGATTACTAAATTGAATTTCGTCGTTTACTCGACCTTGTTTGGCCCACCCGCTGATGCCAACCATCGATACATCAAAATCTGGTAGCGCTCCATTGTTATACCTCCTATTACCATTATTATCCCGTGTATCAACTTCAAAAGAGCATGTCACCGTTGCAGTGCAGCGATGCAAACCATCACCTGATGCATAAGACAGTAAATGCACAGGTCCAGGAACAACACTGACCTGGAATGGACTTGATCTAGATTCTTTGGAGCCTTTTACATGATGAGAGTGAAATAAAGATTCTGGAGGAATAACTTGCAATGGTATAGAACTCGATCTCCATTTGATTTCGAAAAAAGCTTCATCATAATCATGAGTATATTCGAGCAGGATAGGGTATAATATACCTTCTGTCATCTCAAAGGAGCCAGATACTCTTTCAGTGAAAGCAGAAGGTAAATAATCTAATATAGTCATATTTGCAATCACCAAGCGAGTCCCCCCATTTAAATCAATGATGAATTCGTACAAATCTGAAAATTCAGCTTTTATTTCTCCTTCCCACTGCACAGATAAGACGTCAGAATTTTCTATCAGAGGATCATTGCTCCAAGCATAAGTAAGCTTAGAATCTATGTTTTTTGAAGAGCATGACACTGAAGCTTTTGTGCACCATAAAGTTTGATCATTAGACTCATTGTTAGAGCTCTCTTCTATCGGAAGAACCCCAGAAAAATCTTTGTTTTCGTAGTAAGTAGCGAGTAGCCCCCCCGAAGACCTTAACATTACAGAAACATCGTAAAAGCCTGAAATACTTGGAGTGTAAGACGCAATATATTCACCTGGTGTTTTTGATTCTTCTACATTTGTATTGATTTTTTTAATGATATAATTTTCGCTACACTCATTTGTCTTTGCAACAATTTCGATATAAAAATCGTCACCTCTAGATTGAACATTATTTCCAAAACGATCAAAAGATTGAATTATAAACTTTTGTTCAATTCCTGCAGTTGCGACCAAAGCAGACCTTTGCACAGAATGATAAGCACTTGTCACGGAGGGTTTAACTGTCACTCCATGTGACAGGTCTGACCCAATTGATACACCATCAATATAAATAGATAAGTCGTAGTAGCCACTTATCGTAGGTGTATAATTAATTTCATAAAGACCATTTCCTTTGTGGATTATAGAATCAGGTGAATTAATGGTGTCGACAATATTAACTTCAACGAAATGCTCCTCAGATACAAACATTGGTGGCAATGATTTACCGTCGACCGTAGTTAGACTCATTGACAAAGATTTTGCACCTGACTGGGTACTATCCTGGCACACTTTAGATTCTAAGGTCTGAGACATGGAAACTGACTTTATTGCAGGAAATGCGGCCATAATAACATTTTTGAATTCCGAAACACTGGCATTTGCGGATATTATTGCAGTTTCCGACATGAAATGAAGTTTGAATGAAGCTTGATTTTCCTCAAGAAATGATTTATCTATGTAGGTGCATTTCAGGGTTTTGACGTTTTCCATTTTGATTCCGTATTCATGCTTTGTTTTGTGGATTAAAGACATACCAATTTTTAGAATATCATTCCCATCGCTTCTGTTATTTCCTAACGATCCCTTCTTGGTTTCATAAATATTGATCTTTGGTTTTCTTTGTTTTTGAGTTTTACCGGAAGCATATTCAAGTAGGGATGAATTTGCTCGAAGAATTTCTAAATCTCCTATATTTGCAGGACAAAATTTCCACGATCCGTAAGCGCATCTTTCACCTTTATCATCAGCAAAAGTGATCGACCAGACACTAAATAGCGAAAGAGCTACCGGGGTAATAATGCTATTGTCCTTGCTGATTCTAATCCCAAGATTGTCTTTCGTCACTGAAACAGAACCGATAGAAGGAATCGATTCTAGTGCACCTTTCATTTCGGTAGAAGAAGCTCCAGCTTTGATGGGTGGTGTAGAGTATTCTCCGAAAAAAAGCGTAAATGTTCCCATATATGGATGAATTCCATTTATAGCGCCTTTCAACTCCTCTCCATTGCCATAAACTTTAAAGGAACCATTTTTCATTGAAGAAGAAAGAATTTCGAAAGGAATTAAATCGCCAACTTCTTCCTCAAAAATAATAATAATTTCTGCACCAAAATTAGAGCAAAGAGTGTGGATTGATGGATCACTTATAAATACAGTAATACTACTGCCAACGATAGAAAAGAGCTTATTCTGTATTGATGTTATGTCGTCATTGTAATTGAGAATTGTTATTTCGGAATTGTAGGAAATTGTAACATTGCCATCATTTGCATCGCATTCTATAATCTGCTGCTCTTTCCTATAGGGGGTTTCACCAACGCGCTTTTTGTAAATTAGTTCATTGCTCGTACTTGATAATAAGGGCAACTCTCCGTGTTCTGAAAGGAACTCGATTTCAATAATATCCCCAAAATGAATAATAGATGAACTATTACTTCGAACATCAACAGACTCTAAAGTTAGCAGGGACTCTAGTGACACCTTCATGTCCTCCACCGTGGAAATACCAACTTTAATTGAATTAGTTACTTTGCCTCTAAAAATGATGGCAAATTCATTCGTTAGCAAGGTTTTCACCTCAATTACTTGAATCTCATTTATAATATTAATAACATCCGCATCAATCTTTATGGCCTGGACCTCGGATTGGCGTACATCTCTCGTTTGCAAATTGAAAGAGAATGTTTCTCCAGCAATCCCAGAAAAAAGTCCTTGTCCGGAAACGAAGGATGTTGATGGATCCACTAATCCATCAATAACTTCGACAGTGTAAGAACTACCCGACACTAGAGCATCCGCTGAGTATACTGATACTTCATAGGTACCTGTTTTCCACAAAGTATACGCGATAGGATATAAACCTTTTGAAGCTTTTTTAACAACAGAAAAAACTTGAGATAAGAGTTCATTTCCATCACGTCCTGGAAGAATTGTAAGTGGATCTAAAATCAATTCTTGGAAGTGACTGAGAAATGTAATTGACCATACAAAGTTTCCAGAAATACATTCTCTTTTCACATCTACTGAACTAACAGGATCATGCATTTCCATCAGGGCTACTTTCATAGAGGCTTCTGATACATCATGAGGAAGCTCAATTGACACTTTGTTTCCATATTTTAATCTAAAGTATCCAGCTATATCACTATTAGAACAATATATTATTTGTACTGCGGAAGATGTCGTTACCCTGTAATTTGAGGGGCCTTTTAATTCAACTAGGAATACATCAGATTTACCATCACCATCGCTTGATATACTGGAGGTGTTGGAACCATAACGAAGATTTCCAAACTTGTCTCTGGCCTCAACAACAAAAGAACTTTCAATTCCAGTGCTTGCAATGGTAAGTCCACGCATTTCTCCTTCGACAACGGTCGAACTTAGAGCATGCAATTTGTTATGAATTACATGCATCAAAGGACGATCAATTTCATCCACACAGGAAACTGGTGAAGAATAAATCTCCACTCCATTATACTCTCTATCGAATAAACCGATATGAGACGAGCCAATACAATGCTTTATTGGGTTACCTTCTAATGTAATCGAAACTTTATAGAAACCTGATAAAGGAATTGAATATGTTACGCGGTATGTACCGTCCAAATTATCGAAACTATTTCCACGATATGCAATATTTGGAGATTCAGAATTGATGAATTTAACTTCAAAAGTATCTCCTCCTACTTTGCGATTATTTCCAAATGCATCTTTTGCCTGAATGTAAAATTTACCAATATCTCCAGTTCTATATTCCATTAGGGAATCAATATCGTTAATGCTTTGCGCTTCACTCATCGAAGCTATTGTAGGTCCAGGAAAAACATCTAAAGAAAATGGAGAGCACTTATTTTCTTCTCCTAGACCACAGTAGATATGATGACCCCCAGTCTTGACATGAACCTCGTATGTACCTGATTGCAAAAGTCTGAATTCAACTCGGTATTTTCCATCTTTTTGGTATTGAACTTTTCCAGATGTTACACCTGTATTTCCAGTAATATCAACAGTAAAATATTCGTCAAGAAATTGCTTGTCTCCCTGCGAATCGTTGTTTGTGATTTTGTCATTTCCTGCTGAGTCTTTAGCTTGAATTAAGAAAAAATTCAGATCCCCAGCTATCCCAATTCTATAATTTTTATCTCGGACAGATAAAATGTCACTGTAAGGGTAATCAGCAGCACCAGGTGTTATCGAAAGACTAAACGGACTTCCGGATATATGAGTTGGATAGAAAAATTGCTCTTTAGGAATAATTTGTTTTGGGATCGTGTTGGAGCTCCACTGCAATTTAATATTCGCTGGGCCAACTTCTTCTTTATACTCAATTACTATATCGTACATTTTCTCAGCAATAAACCTAAATTCAAACTTATGCTCAATTGACTTAAGTTGCGAAGTATCAATAACTAGCTCATGATTTATAAAAAGCCTCGCACTATCATTAGCAACTATATACAAGGTATATATTTCACTTGTCACGGTTTTCATTTTACCCCACCATCGAATGCTCACATAATCTCTACCGTAAGGCGTTATATTGTCGATATTCCAGTCGAAATCAATATTTGAGTCAACTTTTTCTATGATAGGGCTATCTAAGAACCATTGATTGTCATAGTAGAAAGCCTTGAGACCTCCACTTTCAAGCTGCATTACAGCAAGGGAGTAATTGCCTACTGACTCTGCAGTATATGAACCTATATAATTTGGTAATCCAGATATTTTTTCTCTTACTTCTAGGTCGGGCTCCCCACCTTTTTCAACAGTGAGTGAATTTGGGTTAGCTCTTTCGAGCACCAACACCTTTGCACCCTGTAAGCTACCGCTTATTTTTGAAGCATCTACTATGAGTTGTGACGGACTGTTTGGGACCCTAAATGTCACTTTCCACTCGCACTGTCCATTGGAAAGCAAAATTCTGCTAACATCCACATGATGAATAGACGCTAGAGACTCAAGTGCATCCTTCAATGCATTCGAAGAAATGTCAAACATCAAAAAGTCTGTTGACTCTCCTTCGTATGATATTGAGAAATAACCTCCAATAGGAGTAGGATGTCCACCAACAATTTCAATCGATTGGATCTCAAAAGAATGTTTGTACGCAATGATATTGGGAAGATTTCCTAGCGATTTTGTGAACGTAATAGTCCATTCAAATCCACTAGCTATTTTCAGCCTTTTCACATTGACTTCTTCAACGCTTGGGAGGGCTTCGAGGCTCTGCTTCATATATTGGGATGAAGCATCAAAACGAATATTGGAAGTAAAATGATTCATGTACGATAAAACGAATGTCCCCCCTAAGTTGGATTCTCCCTGACTCGATTTTTGTATTTTTGCGCTATCAGATACAATTAAAGGCAGTTCCCCTACCGGTTCCAAAAATGTGATTGTATATACCCAAGGGTCTTCAGCAATTCCAGATCCACTTACATTTGAATCAATCAAAATGACAACGTCAGCAATTGCTTCAATTTCTGACTTCAAAAGTGAAGTAGATGCTTGCAATGATTTGTCATCTCTGAAAGATCTAGAAATATAGTTTGTTTCTGTGCTACCATTAAATGAAAGAGTGTAGGGTGTCGTAGAGTTTACAATGGAAATAGATTGCACTTCATTGATAAACGAAATGTCTGATGAGGACGTAATTGTTTGTATTTCAGTAACTCCAATGCAATCGCTACTTCTATAAATGAGGATCGAATCATCAGAACTCATGAGTAGTGGAAGCTCTCCAAAGGTGGATATGAAAGTTATTGTAAAAATTTTGTTCAAATTCTCTTCACTAGATGATATAATGACCTTGTCAATATTTGATAAACCACTCAAAGCAACTTCCATGTCTGACTCAGTTACAAAATATCCAGGTAAGGAGACTGTTGTTTGAGAAATACCGCCAATGCGACCAGCATATTTAGATTCAGAAGTATCCATTGTGAGCACAAATGGTGCTGTTACAGACGGTACACTCAATATCTGTTCTTCATATCTGACCGGTTGATATCGGCTTATGCCACCGTCTGAATACCATACATGTGCCCCATTCATTACAGAGGAATCAGAGGTCCACAATTCCGTAAAAAATATATCTTCTCCCTTCATATTATCTAGAGCTGATACGTCTGTCACTGGGCTTCCAGATACTTTCTTTGGCTCGATTATGAATTCATTCGCTTGTCCCTTCAGAAATTCCGTGACAAATGAAGCTTTAGTCCCGGAGGAACCATATAGATCACAGCCATTATTTACTTGAGCAAGATCAATATTAATCAATGGCACATCTCCGAAATAAGTTAAAAAAGTTATTTTCCATTGAAATCCTGGTAATCCAGCCAATGTTGAAACTTCATTCCTTGTAACGCTTACATCGCCAATACCCGCTAGTGTTTCCAGAGCGAGCTCAAATACTTTAGCAGAAACATTGCAAAGATTGGTAGTCCGGCCAGAATTCTTAAAAGATAAAATTAGCTGATCATCTTCACAATTATTTGATGCAAAGTTAATAATTTGTTCTTCGTGCACATATCCAGCAATGCCTCGCGACAAAGCGCCACCAGATGCTGTAGTTTGATGGGCTGATGCACCTGATCGTGCTACAGTTACGATAGAAGTGGGGCTTAACATTCCTGGGCCAACAGCATTCATGGGACGAACTTTGAATCCATAGCGAGTGTTGGACGACAATCCTGTGATTGTATATGTCCGATCATTTGAATTGTCCAAGCCATCATAAATAAGAATGGCATCATGTCCGTTTACATGTTCAACTACACTTATACTTGCATCAGTAGCCCCATGTATCCTTCCTTTAGTAACTTCAAGAAGTGGAAGATTCCCAGCCTCAGATATGAATCTCACTTCCCAACCATACTCGATCGACAAAACATCAACTATATTTAAATTAGGAAGATTTTCAATTGCGAATTTCAGTTCTTGATCAGTTGCATTCACTGCAATATCTTCTGTACTCTGATCATCAAACTTTAATCTAAAAGAACCAAAGATAGGCCCAGAACTAGAAAGTACAATTCTCTGTATTTCTTGCCGAACTGGTTCCAAATTTGTCTTCGAGTTCATACTTACACCAGCGAACATATACAATTCATAACCAATAATAGGTGATCCTCCAGTACTATCTGAACCTGAAACATTCCATGCTAGGGTCAATTCTGTTTCTTTTACGTCTATTATCTTTGGTCTGTATTTTTCTTTGTGGTACGTGAAAGTATAATATGAATGTAATCCTGGTAGTACTGCAGCAATTGTGGTAAGAAGAGGGCTATTTCCGCTTCTGCCCAGATCATTAATTGCAACGACATAAAATCTATATATTGCACCAATAGACAAGCCTTCAGCATACCATCTCGTAATTCGTGAGCTTAATGAAAAGTTTCTAACAGAGTCATCGGGATCTTTGACATAAAGAACATATTGATTGATTTGAGATCCTCCATTATCAATTGGTGGCTCCCAAGTAACATATAGTGTAACAGTATCTGGCCCAGTGATTACGGATCTTGAATCGCGCAAAGGTGCTGAAGGTGGTAACGGTGGTCTTGGATTTCGAACCGTATATAGTTGAACTTCACTAAACTTGCCGTAACATGCTAAAAATGAATTGTTTACGTCACAATGATTGATAGCTCGTACCTGAAATTGGTATTGACGACCAGATTCCAACACTTGGTTTAATGGACCAACATCAGATGTTGTTATAGTGTGTTCAAATAAATCTATATTATCTGATCCGTCATACACCATGTAGCTTTTACCACCATTCCATTCGTCCATCCACACCTCAAAACCAACTATTGGGGATCCTCCGTTGTCATAAGGTAATTCCCATGATATTGTTATACTTGTTGATGTCGATTTTTTCAATTTAATGGGAGGGGGTGGACCAGGTGCTCCATGATGTGGTATACCCATTGCATCATTTGAAAGTTGACGAACTCCATAACCTTTCTGATTCCTCAGCATTGAGTGAACATAGTACTTGGATCCTAAGGCTAAATTGGATAGCTCATGGGAAATAGGAAATTCCGAAGTTATTCGTTTCGATTCGACACAAATTCCATTAGGATGACTGGGACAGAGTCCCGGTCCACTCCCTTTCAAAAGTTCAGAAGTTTGGATCAAGGGACCACCGCAACCTTGAAGGCTCAAACCAGAAGGTATTAATAAATTTAAATCACCATCGTTGCAAACATCCACACCCGATTTCAAAGCACAGCCAATAAATTCGATGTTCCATATATAACCAGATGAGGTCTCAATTCGTTCAACATCCAATAATCCTATGTTAGGTAGTTTGCTCAATTCTGTTTGAACTTCTGTGGAAGTTGCAAATGCATTTAAAGGGGCTGTAGTTTCTATAGACGTTCCATCATCAAAAGAAAGTCGAAACTTTCCAGATAGCGGATCATCGCCTTCTCTAAGAATACGAATGTCAATCTGGGCAGAATTATCGTTCTCCACAGATGTGGATAAATAACTTTTTGCTTCAAGAGTATCAACGTTACGAGTTGCTGGTGGGAAGGATCCTGGATTTGATGTAAATGTTATTGTCCAAGTATACCCGAACTCTTTTGAAGGACCACTTACACGAACAGATACATTTCCAATATTTGGTAGAGCTTCTAGCATGGATTTCATTTGATCTGCTGACGCATTGAATGGAATCTTCTTTGTTATATGCCCTCGAAGTTTTAATTTGAACGCACCAGATAGAATGTTTCCACCCTGAGATACAAGGCTATCTAGTCCGTTGTGTGCAGTATATGATTCTCCGTCACATATGGTAAATACCTTCGATGAAGTACCAATGACTTTGTTAAGCTCTTCTGGAATTTCAATTTTTGGAACATTGCCACCAACACTTGATCCAATAAATTCAATAATGAATGTCTTTTCTTCTCCTCCATTCGGAAGCGAAACTGGATTTACAGATATTTCTGAAGTATTCACCGTATCAAGCGCACCAAGTGCCTTTTCAATAGACATAGCAAAGTCACTATCTGATTGTAAAACTTCAATTGGTTCTGTCAATGCCCCTCTAAAAAGTAAGCTAAACTTGCCTGAAATAGGCGCATCACCGTTTCGAATTGTATTTATATCAACTCGTCTTCCGCCTTCTAGATTATTGGTAATTGGAATCAGTTCAGGAAGATCGCCTGACATAGTCGCAACTGAAACAAATGTAATTGAAAAATCTCCAGCATTAATCCCATTATGAGGCAAACAAGCTCTATTGGAATCATTATTTACTTTCACAGATACCTCAACAATATTCGTCATTGACTCAAGAGCTTTTTTTATGGTCTTTTGATCTGCATCATATGGCATATATGTGCGTTCACCATCAAAAACTAAGCCTAAACTCCCTCCTGATGCATCACACATTACTTTCTGGATCTCATTAATAAGGCCATTTCCTTGATAATTTGAATCTAAAATTAAATATTGTATTTCATGGATTGATCCAGCAGAGGTAGAAACAGTTTGTATTTCTGATTTGGGCTTGCAAGAAAGATCTACTTTTTGCTTTTCGTTGGCGAATTTGTTAGTGCTGTATAAGATCCTATACGAATCAACAGACAAACCACCATCTTGAACAGGTTCTCCAATTTCAGCAATCAACGATGATCCATCTTTGGTCCTGACGTTCAAACTTGATATTGGTAGCGGAGGTCTAGGCAATGACATTATGAACGGGGGTTGGGGATGTATTGAGTCACTAGATCCCAGAGAATTTGATGCATGAATTCTAAAGTAATAATCTATTCCTTGCTCTAAATTTCGTATAATTACAGAAAGCTTTGATAAATCCGTCCAAGTTTCAAATCCATAGGCAAGACCATTAAATGGAGGCAAAACCCCAGCTGATACTTTTGTGATGGAAACTGATGCAACTGTACCCTTCAGATCATTACTATCAGATATTATGTTTGGTAAAGCGCCAAAATTATTCAGAAAAGTTATGTCCCAGGTGTAACAGTCATTTATATCAGGCCCATGCCGGAACACTTCAACGTTACCTATCGTCTCCAAATTTTCAAGGTGACCCTTCATTTTATCTGCACTAGAATTATGACTGATGTAGCCGGTTCTTTGTCCATTAAATTCTAGAGTAAACTCTCCTGATAAAGCTTTTGAGGTTCCCTTTAATACATTATCAACTATGACAATAGTATCGTTACTTTCTAAAGTTGCGATGTTCATAAAATTCACTGAATCAGAATTGGAGGCCATAAGAGAATCAACATTTCCAGCTTTAGTTTCAAATGTGATTAACCAAGAACATTGTCCAGCTTCATCAGGTGATGCATCATCTGCAGTAACTGTTATTTCTCCGATAGATACAAGCTTACTTAACTCTGAATGAATTGCTCCAAAGTCGCCCCTGAAATTGGGGGGTTGTGTTACAGAAAAAGAGTCTCTAATTATGGATGGGATGGCTCCAACTGTGACTGATGTATCATGATCAGTAGACAAATTTCCGTTGTATGCAGCGACTTTATATTTCATAAATTGACTTCGTTAGGTTTTCGAAACAAAAATTTATCACATTTTTAAAAGATGAAGTCCCGTACCTTTCAATAATTCTGGATTTCCCGTAACACTTACAAATGTAACAATCCAAATGCACCCCGCGTCATTTTGATTAGATTTAGAACCAGAAACATCAACATCATAAAGTAGTGGAAGCATTTCCAGCTCTTTTTCTATTGAACGGGCAGTCTCGGAACAAGTGATATCGTTTGCTTTAATCATTGAAGTTTTTTCCCCTCTATATGACAGTGAAAACGATGTGCGTGACGAAACTGTACTGTCACCTCCCATATCTGAAGTGTCTTCAGTAGTTGAAGTTATAATTTGCTTGGCAGGAGTTGACCCAATACAAGAGGAATCATTATAGACTGGCACAGGGATTAAATTTGTAGATTCACCCATAAAGCTTAATCGAAATGCTGAAGAAGGATCAACTGAGGCTCCTCCAGCCAAAACTGAAATTCTCTGCACCTCTTTCGATGTCCCTTTTCTAAGTTCATCTACAGTTATTCTTGGAACATAACCTGAACCGCCACCAAGTGAAGATATTATAGCAAGGTCTGGCACATCCCCTCGATTTAGAAGTGATTTAGTTTCAAGAAAGGATACTGTCCACGTATAACCACCCAATAATGATGGTCCTGTCTGAGTCACATCAATGTCACCTATCTTCGTCAGCTTTTCCATTGCTGCTTTGAACATACTTGCATCTGCATCAAATGGTATATCTGGTGTCACTTCTCCGCCTTTAGAATGGAAATTAATTTAGAAACGTTAAAAAAGGAGCTGACGCTTTATATCAACTAAAAAAAATTATATTTCGAGGCATTGCTTACCAAATTCAACTTGAAACGAGCCTCTTATATAACTTCCATCAATTCCACCACTACCAACATTTACTTCTGCCCCCCCTTTAATGTTTGTTGTGGTCAAACCTTCTCCATGGCATATTATGTTATTCAAATTTCCAGAATTTTGGTCTGATGTGAATTCTATTCTCCATGAAAACCCGTTTTGACTATCTGGTGAACTTCGGATAACTGAAATAGACCCAATAGAAGGAAGTTTTTCAAGCTTTGATTGCAGCAGTGAAGAACTTGAGTCAAATGCAATTTGCTCGGTAATTTCCCCATCAAACTCGAGCCGAAAGGATCCACCTAAGATATTACCTTCTTCGAGCGTAGTGACTGAAACAGGAATATCGGATAAATAAACTTCCATTTCTGGCACATCTCCCATCGCTAATGGAAACGTAATGGTATAAGTGAATCCACCATCCGGATTTTGTTCTGACTTTGAAACTAAAGGAATTTCATTTATATTCATCATTGAACCTAATACATCGCTTACAGAACCACGGTAACCATCCGCACCAGCTGTGGAACTGATTTGACCGGAAAATTGAACTGATCCACCCCTTGCAGACGTATCTAATTGGATAGAGTAACTCCATGATGCATCTAAATTGAAGTGACCAGGAGGAGGTGACACTATTAATGCCTGTATCTCTGCTTTAGGAGCTGCTGTTGTAGTTATCACTTGAACTTCATTGACATCCACTGTGGATGACGTAATAGTTTGGATCTCATTTGCATTTAAATTTAGGGAAGTTGAAATGCGCTGAACTTCTGGTATTGCAGCTTCTTTGTCCCATTCAATCTAGGGTACCAATCAAAGCGTAAGGAAACATGTGTAAGCAAAGTGCCCAAATTACAAAATTGTAAATTTCTTAAGAATAACGCACCGTGTATGAAGTAATAGGAGATCCTCCATCATTTAATGGCGGAGAAAAATCTATTTGAACCGAGTCTGAGTTAAAGGAAGATAAATGGGCTGTTGCAGGTGGACCTGGAGCTATTTGGATTATATATGGTTTGGCTTTTGTTAGCGTTGAATGCAAGATAAAGAACTTTCAAAAATCATGCAGGTGCCAAGTCTTACCTGAAAGGATTCCATCAACGCAATCACAAAAAGGCAAGAAATAGTATAATAATAATAAAAACCTGAAATTTCGTTGAAAGTTCTTATTGGTTTGAGAAGGGCCTAGAATGAAGTGCTATAATTGAGGGGCATATTGCAAAGATTCTAAACTTACGCTAGGTACATTCCCATTCTAGACTGCAGGGAATATAATCATTCGCTAGGGCAGAAAGCAATGATTATGATTAAAAGATATCCTCGAGATAGTGTTCTGCTTACGTCTGTTGAGGTCTTGAGCTGCAAATAAAGAAAAACGTTTCCAATTGTTTGATTTTGAAATTTTCTCAAAGTTGGCGCAATTTCAAATATTTTATCCACACAGCTGAGTCGATTTCGAAAATGTATTCAGCCAAATAGAAGATAATTTGAATATTCGAAATTCTTTTTTTATAGTTTTGAATAAATGATGCATCACTTGTAGCTTGATGAGCCCATCAATGTTGTTCAGTTTTAAACTATCAGCGGGATTCAACATTCATAGAGAGTTTAAAAAAATTGAGCCCTTGAAGAAATACGAAAGGTCAAAATGACAATATCAGGGTCTTATTTCACTTTTCAAAACAATAAAGTTAGAAAATTAATCTAGACCACAGCATAATAGCAGTGGTTGCTGAGAGGTTCACTTGTTGTATTTGTAGATGCCTCTTTTCATGAAACCTATACTTGGGGAAGGCCCAAACAAATGGGAATCCTTTCTATTTCTTTCAGAATATGATTTTTTCTTTGCTTTCTTTTTGGTCGCCAAAACTATTCCAGCCTCCTTAGCTTCGTCTTCAATTTTTTTCTCCCGTTTCGCTTGTTTTTCTTTCATTCCTCTTAATATGTTCAAAGGTACTTTATGCCTTTTTTTCACACGACCAGTCAATTCTTTATATTCACTTTCTTTGTGCAATTTAAGTTGATATCCTGTAAATGATGTAGAGCCTAAATTGTGGATTTCACGAGATGCTTCTAAAAAGTCCATATCTGAATTGTTGTGCTTTTCGCCTTTGGCACTGTAGCCAGAAAAATCTCTAGATTGCTCCTGACGGGGTTGTTTGGATTTCTTTCCAAATCCATCCGGCATTCCAGAAGGGCATTTTATAACTTCTACATTTCTGTCCTTGCTTTTTTTACCCGTTTTTCTGCCTTTCGACAGCTGTATCTTTATTGACTTCGTTGCTGGTGGACTCATTTTCTTGATTCGCTTTTTATCGAATTATCTATAAAAAGGTTTTGGATCAGCAGCTCTAGCTATTGATTGGACGGGTCAAACAGGAATTTAGATTTTAGGCAACATAACCTATTTCAAAATATTGTTTACGATAAAGTAGCGTAGAAATATATTTTTCAATATTCACGTAATTAAGGAATGTTTTAGTACCGTGTATCAAAAGGGAGTGATTTTAATGGCCGACAAGGAAATAAAATAAGCATCTAAATATTATTTTGACATCTATTACATCTAGAAAGAAAAGGAAAGAATGAGGGCACCAATGTCAATGGGAAGAGGAGGACGAGGTGGTAGAGGAGGCGGACGATTCGGAGGTAGAGGAGGTAGAGGTGGTAGAGGCGGAAGGGGCAGAGGACCAGAGGGGCCTCCGAGCGAAGTTGTTGGTATGTTTAACTTTCCAATTTAGTTTGGTTTTCGTTGCTCTGTAGATCCATTCTAAACCATGAATTCACCTTTTCTCTAAATACGAAATGAGTAGAAGTTGGACGTGTGATGCACGAATGTGAATCTGAGATCATATGTTCACTAAGTCATCCAACTAATATGATACCTTATTTCAACGCTGGAATATATCTTGAAAACAAGAAAAAAATTGGAAAAATAGATGAAATTTTTGGTCCAATCCAAAAGGTAATGTTCAGTGTCAAACCTGACCCGGGCATACTAGCGAAAAGTTTTGAGGTCGATGACACTCTCTATGTAGGAACTGATAAACTGCTGCCTTTGACAAGATTCACAAACCCTGGAGGAGGTGGGGGCAAAAGTGGAGGCCGTGGTGGAAGAGGTGGAGGCAGAGGCGGAGGCAGAGGTGGCGGAACATTTGGTGGTAGAGGTGGCGGAAGAGGTGGTGGAAGAAGTTTTGGTAGAGGAGGAAGAGGTAGGGGGGGATTTTCTCCTGGAAGAGGAAGGGGCAGAGGCAGAGGCAGGTTTTAAAATTTTTGGATCGATTGTTAGCAAACGAACTTTCACAAAATCTTATTGAAAAAGCTAGTTATTAATTCATGATTATATTCTACACATACCAAGGTTGAACAAGAAATGCACTTCATGATTTTTATCCAGTCAACTTTATCTCGATATGTTTCTTTTTGTAACTATTTGATGTGCGAAAATCATAATACTCTTTTCCATCATCATTTTGAGTCTTCTAGGAAGGAAATCATTTCTCCATGCAAAATTATATTATTCCCAAGGAAGTTCACCCCTTTCGAAATTGAATTTCCCTCTAAATTAAAATTTTTGGTTCAACACTAGCAATTCAAATCGATCGATAAGTGCGTTGGCAAATACAAGGTTTGTCTTGCACTGTAAATTAAATTCAAACATAACAAACTGGTGAAAAAGACGAAACCTTTTTTCTTACAAGATGTTTGCCATGTGAAGAGCTCTTGCTCTCTAAAGGAATTGGTGTAGTTGAAATTTGTGAACAATTTACAAACTTCTTGCACTTGAATAAATCTCTCCATAAAAAAAAATGAAAGCATCCATAAAAATATCGTATGTAGGACATCGAATACAAAGTCTATCGTAGACTACATACCTAATAACATTTTTTCTTTTCGCACGGTATCTTTTTATGGAAGAACTTAATTATAGTACATAATCTACGGATAAAATCTACATTACAACTCTCAAAGGCTATGACGAGGTTTTAGGCCCGGAGCATCCTAAGATTTGATTTACGATCAATTTTGTTAGCAGTAGAAGCATGTCCTCCGTGACAAATAATGCCGGCGCATTGCAGTTATTAGACTTGACTGTGAAGGCATCTGGAGCGATAATTACATCTCTGATCGGCGAATTTAGTGCTAGTGGGCAACATGAAATTTTAGTGTTACGCGCTGGAGGAAGCATTGAACTATATTCGATTCAACAGGTGACAATTCCTTTGCATCATGGAAGGAAAAAGGACGAGGGAGATATGTCAGACGATGAGGAAGAAGAAGGTGAATTGAGAACATTTTTGAAATTGATTAGTCGAATGGAGACACGGTCCATACTGCGAAGTATGACGATTGTGCGATTAGATGGGTCTAAGAGAGATATTGTAGCAGTAGGGTCTGATTCAGGGTGCTTGTCTATTCTAGACTTTGAAAATGGTAAGGGTAAGATCTTGCATTGTCCTGCATATGGAAAAACGGGCTGTCGAAGGGGCACACCCGGGCAATATGTAGCAAGTGATCCTAAAGGACGTGCGGTTTTAGTGGCAGCTGTAGAGAAACGCAAGTTGGTCTATGTGCTCAATTCTGATTCGAAAGGAAAACCAACTATTGCATCGCCTTTGGAAGCCCATAGAAGTCGTACTATCACTTTCGATGTTGTGGGTGTTGATAATGGATATGATAATCCTGTCTTTGCAGCGCTTGAGTTACAATATGCTGAATATGATCCCAATTCAACTCATGAAAAATCTTCCAGTGGCCAAGCAGAAGTTGAAAAACAATTAGCTTATTACGAACTGAACTTAGGACTTAATCATGTGTCTCGTATCTGGGCCATACGAGTGCACAGATCAGCTTGTTGTTTGGCAGCTGTTCCTGGAGGAGTTGACAATCCAGGAGGTGTTTTAGTGGGTGGAGAGGATTTCATTCATTATCATCATGACGCACATGACACTAGCAAGTTTATGAGTGCAGCCGTGCCTCGACGTCTTCTTCATCCCGAAGGAAAAGGAGTCTTAATTCAATCTATTACAGTTTTCCGACAAAAGAAACGAGGCTTCTTTGCACTGGCACAAACTGAGTTAGGGGATGTATTCAAAGTTTCTTTGCAGACAAATAAAGCAGACAAACAAAAAGTCATTGGAATGACAATTTCATTATTGGATACTCTTCCCGTAGGCAACTCACTTAACATTACCAAATTAGGAATGCTTTTTGTTGCCAGTGAATACGGGGACCATGCTCTCTACAAATTCGTTCAAATCAAACTGGATCATGCCCCTACTACTACATCAGACCAATTGCAACAAGCGCTCGCGAAATCAAATATATCAACTGAAGCATTTTTTTCTCAAAAAGAATCTGTTTCCAGCGCTTGCACTTTCACTCCTACAGTTCTCAAAAATCTTCGAAAAATATATCAAATGCAAAGTCTAGCACCTACTACTGGTTTATTAGTGGGAGAATTAGCCGGAGGTGAAGTTTCACCGCAAATTTATGCACCATGTGGGCGTGGCGTTCAATCGACACTACGAATTTTACGTCACGGTGCAGCTGTTTCAGAATTGGCTGTGAGTGACTTACCGGGGACGCCAGGAGCTGTATTTACTATTCGTGATACAGCTTCTCAATTGGACAAATATATCATTATATCATTTGCAGATGCTACTTTAGTCTTATCAGTGGGTGAAAAAGTTGAAGAAGTTGGTGAAGGTAGTGGATTCTTAACAAATGCACCTACGTTGGCATGTTCTGCCTTAGATCAAGGACGTGGAATTGTGCAAGTGCATCCTGGAGGAGTTAGACATATTCATCAAATAGGGCAACGCCCTTCACAATGGCACTGTCCAGGTTTGAAAAGGATTGAAACTGCTAGTGTGAATGAGTCACAGGTATTGATTGCTTTGGCTGGAGGAGAAATTATTTACTTTGAATTAGACCCAATGTCTGGTAATTTAACAGAGGCAAGCCATCGTGAAATGGGTGCTGATGTAAGTTGTCTGGATGTTGGTAGCATACCCAAAGGTAGAACACGATCTATGTTTGCCGCAGTAGGATGCCGTGACCAAACCGTTCGCATTTTGAGTCTTGAACCTGGCACATTGCTGGTACAAAAAAGTAGTACAGCTCTCAAAACCCGCGTGCATTCAGTTTGTCTACAGCAGATGTTGCCAGAATCCTCTGATTTGAACGTCATATCTGGTGATAATAACGACAATGCGCAACAGGAAGATACCATATTGACAGTTGGTATGGAAGATGGAAGTGCCCTTCGAGCGGAAATTGATCCCATAAGTGGAGCTATTGGCACAAGTCCAGCTAAACGCTTTCTTGGAGCTCGACCTGTTGGAGTTGTCCGTGTTACAGTAGATTCTCAATCATGTACACTACTCTTAAGTTCACGACCTTGGATTACTCGACCAGATACTGCAACTGGGAAATATTCCACTGCTCCTTTATCATATGCACCTTTGGATCATGCTTGTCGATTTTCAAGTGAGGTAGTAAGAGAAGGTATCGTTGCAACAGCAGGTTCCACAATGCGTATTTTAGCTGTAGAACGTGCGGATGATGCATTCAATCAGCAGTCAGTTAGTTTGAGATATACTCCACGACAAATGTGTTTAGTTGGAAATCGCATGGCAACTGTTGAGGCAGATCATAATGAATACTCCGAAGAAGCAAAAACTAAAATGGGGTTTGATAAAACAGGAGAAGGAAATGTTAAGAAAGAAACTTCAACCAAAGGTAATGACGATGGAAATGATGACGATATGGATATGGAAATGGATGAAAGTGATGATGAAGATAATGATAATGAGGACTCGAAAAAGAATAATGACGAAGAAAAGAAAGAAGAAGATGATGAAGAAGAAGACGAGGACGAAGAAGAGAAAAAAGCTGCATGTGCCACAACTATATGTGGGCCAGTCCCAGGCAAAGAAGGGCATTGGGCTTCTTGTGTTCGATTATTAGATCCAACAAATGGTTGTGCTACCTTGGATGTGGTTGAATTGGCTCAAAATACTGCTGCCTTGTGTTGCTGTTCCGTTAAATTTCATTCTCGTGGAAATGAAGCTCTTTTAGCTGTTGGAACAGTTACAAATATGACCATGCACCCTTTGAAAAATACAGAAGCACATATTGTGCTGTACCGCGTCGTCAATGGTGAGAGATTACAGCTGTTGCACAAAACGAAAGTTGAGGATAAGGTTTTAGCAATGATTCATTTCCAGGGAAGATTATTAGTTGGTGACGGGAATACGCTGAGACTTTATGAAATGGGAAAAAAGCAACTTCTTAGAAAGTGTGAATTAAGAGGTTTGCCTGTCATGATCAAAACTCTACAAGCCGCTGGAGACAGGTAAGTAAAAACATTTTTCTCGTCATTATAGATTTTATATGTTTATGCTTCTGTATATTCTTATATTGATGTTATCAAAAAATCACGTTCCTTTTTGTGACAGAGCATATGTTGGTGACTTGATGCACTCTGTACACTTTATTCGTTACGAATCCACCCAAAATCGTTTAGTTCTCATTGCCAACGATCGTGCATCTCGCTACATCACCTGCCAAGAACTCCTAGATGTTAACACAGTTGCGGCAGCAGATAAATTTGGTAACATATCGATCCTTCGTTTACCACGAGGAGCCGATGCGGGAGCTGTAGATATGTCTGGTTCTCGATCTCTGTGGGAAACTAGCCAGGACGTTACTCCTAAATTAGATATGTTATGCCATTATTATGTCGGCGAAGTCGTTACTGGAATGACCAGGGCTTCTCTCATTGCCGGAGGAGGAGAAGCTCTTTTTTATGTCACAGTTACAGGTCGTATTGGTGCACTGTTGCCTTTCCAATCCAGAGACGATGTTGAATTTTATCAGGGACTGGAATCAAAATTGCGGGCAGATGCACCACGACCAACTGGAAGGGAGCCACAAGCATATAGATCCTACTATGCTCCTGTTAGACATGTTATTGATGGAAATTTATGTGATGGATTTGCAAAGTTACCATACGAGACACAGAAAAAGATTGCTGATGGATTAAACCGTTCAGTTGGAGAAGTGATGAAAAAGCTAGAAGATACAAGAAACGCTCTTCTCTAAATTATTTGGTCATATATATTTAAGCGCATAACTTCGTAATATTGAATAAAAAGAATATAGAAAGACATAAAAGTATTTCGGCAGATATGCATAAGGAAATGTTCAATATGATTCCGATTTAATCGTCTCTTTTAAATACTCTTTCTCTATGTAAACTATTTCATATCTAAAATGATTTGATTATTATCTAATGAATGTTAGAACTCTATTGAAAATATATCGATTATGATATGGATTATGGGCATTGATTTCCTTGATGAGCACTTTTGTTCACAATATTTTTTAGTACACCGTTCAAAAGGTAAACGTATTTATTGGAGTTAAGTCATGTAGCATAAAGAACTAAAATAAAAATTATAAACTATTCCTAGAACAACAACATCCGTTAAGAAAAGAACACAATCCAATCCTAAGAATATATAATTGAGGTTTGACGTCATGACTTACGTGGATTTTATGAAGTGAATCTTTTATCAATGATCTAATTTATGTACCGCGGCTTCATATTGTTCGATCATGACGTACGTAAACTGAGTATATATTAGCGTCCATGTGAGCATTTGAATTCATGGAGATTTGCTTGTGTGCGTACTACAGCCAAAATTATTCAGAGACATCAACATGATTTGCACCTACAAATATCGAAGAAAATATGTGTCGTCATTGAGTCGGAGTAGACAACAACATAAGTGGGTTATTGACATCATATACCTATATGATTTTTTGAATCAGATCAACCGAAACTTTTTTCAAGGATTGGTCAACGCAATCTGCTGACATTAGTAATTGAAGAACATTCGCTGCCCCTCCTGCGTGAATGTGAAAAAATACTCTGCTCTTTAATTCAAAGCTTTGAAATCATCATCATATAATAAAAGATGTTAGGCTCAGGCTTTTTATGGAAGTTTTTCGTGGCTCTCAGTTTTTCTGATTTGGAACTTTCGAGAACATACGGCTTCACAGCTGCACCACCCTTCGCCTGGAAAGACAATATGGACAAGAGAGTTAGGTATGCAAACATTTCGCCTAATCAAAAATCACCACTTTTGAGTTTGAAATCTCTACATTCCAACGATGAAATTGAGCCTTTAGATCATGAAAGGGAAAACAAGATAAATATAAAATTAGATAGAGCTTCTACATTACTTTCTCAAACAGATAACATTTTGGAATCAAATTCAAACATATTAATGAAATCAGATATAGAGAAGGTTCAGAAATCAATTGAAGAGTCGACAAAGAGAGGTTCTAGTCGACGTTTGTTCATGGCAAGTGCACTAATTTCCACATCAGCTGCTATTGCCATTAATGATCCATCATCAAGCATAAAAGTGGCAACGCCTTTCACACCTCTGTCAGCAAATGCTGCAACTATTGATGAATTGCAATACCAGAAATCACCTGTAAATAAACGATCTGGAATTACAGTATTTTCTGCTGAGAAGGAAGGGTATAACGTTCGTTTTGTGACATATCTTTCTCGTTTTCTTTTGTATTTTGATGACGCTTGCCAAAAATGGTGGTACTCTAGAGCTGCAGATCTCCCTCGTAAGGCTACAGCAGATGAAGTAGATATGATAAGATTAAACCAATTTGCAGCTTTTAGTGCTTCAGTAGAAGTTGGTCTGCAGGAGTATGTGGGAGAAAACGGGCCTGAGCGATTACTAGACAGTTTGTTAACGAGGTATTGTCCAGACAGCAGCTCACCAGATATCATTGATTCAGAGACTTCTCCTGATAAGGCTGCTAAACAGAAAGGGGAAATAAAAGAAGCAAAGCGTCAAATTGCTCTACTTTTTGGATTGCTAGAAGATAGGCAACCTGTTGAAAAATTAACTAAGTTGCTGGCTGCAATTGATAATGCCGAAATAATGTTTGTATCTTTGGTTTCTCAAGGGGGTGGATATGCTCCTGGATATGGACCACCAGAAGTTATCTTTCCCCCACCGGTTGCTGGAAATGATTATAGACAGGCAAAAGGCAGGGCAGTATTACAACCGAATGGGAAACTCCTAAGAATTGACATAAAGAATAGAGGATTTGGATATTCCAAACCACCTTTAGTAACTATATCAGCACCTGCAGGTAAAAACATGTCTTCTATTTCAACCACAAACTACACCCAAGCAACAGCTTCTGCTGTTCTCTTTCGTGACGGAGTGAACAAAGGTCGTATAGAGCGAATCCAATTAATTGATCCTGGATGTGGATATGTAGCTAACGAAACGATTTCTATCAAAGTATCACCACCTGATTTGTTATCAAAAAATGGTGGTGTCACAGCTACTGCGCATGCAATTCTTGAATACGAAATAGGTTCCATTCAAATCATAGATGGTGGAAGCGGCTATGCTGCTGAGAAAACATTACCTATATTTATCGAGCCGCCACCAATCACAGCTCGAATCAACGCAAACGACCCACTTCTATACAAAATGTTCACCAAAGACTATTCCAAAAATGATCCAGCTAAAGTGAGAGCCGAAAAACTACAGGCGATGCGTTTGAATGCTGAGAAGGTTGCAAATAATGATGGATTAGGAGGAGGTGGTGGTTGCATTGGCAGAGCATGTTATGACAGACCAGCCTTAGCAACAGCCTATCCTCGAGCAGAAAAGGACTCTTATTCTTCATTTAATAGCCAAGACGATTTCGACAAATTCATTAGTATTGAAACAGCCTTACGTAGTTCAACTTCTACTTCATCTGCTACAGACGACAGCAAAGAAAAGAGACGCATTATTAGTGGAACTGTTGGAGGATACGGTTATGACAAACCACCGAATCCCTTCTTTGGAAAAAGTTCCTCCACCCAATTATTATCACTTCTTCCTGCTGGGATTGGATTAGAATATAATACAAATATCAAAAGATATCAATTAGCTGCTGGAATGGGTTTTGAGGAAATCAGTAAAAATTGGATGCAAGGTTCATCATCAAAACCAATTTTTACTGAGTTTGGTCCGCGGGGACGCAGTCCAATTGAAAGACAACGCGATCTAGATCTGGAAACTGTACTTCGTTTCGTTTTCTCTGGTGCCATTTGTTCAAGTGGTGTTCATTTAGCCCTAACACCAATTGATGTTGTGAAAACAAAAGTGCAGACCGACCCTGTGAAGTACAACGGTGTCATTCAGTCTTTCAACACCGTAATAAAAGACGAAGGTGGTATCTCTACTTTGTTTACAGGTTGGGTGCCCACCTTTCTTGGTTGGTTTGTTTGGGGAGGAATTTCTTACTCTTGCACCGAGGCTTTTAGAAGATATTTCACAGAGAGTGTTAGCGCAGCAGATGCTATAACGTTAGAAGTTCCAATTGTAATTTTGTCTGCCGCATTGGCTGCCTTTTTGGGGAGCTTTTTTATCACTCCTTTTGAGGCGGTAAGAATTAGAAGTGTTGCTCAGCCCGATTACGCAGATAATATTCTTGGTGTGCTAAACCGAATGGTAGAGGTAAGTTCTTTGGAAGAAAAATTCCAAAATTTTCTATTACATTTTTTTATTTTTATTTCTCACCCTGCTTCTATTTGATTTATTCCTTTTAGGAGGAGGGACCATGGTCACTTTTCGCAGCTGTTGGGGCAGTTCTTTTGAAGGAAATTCCGTTTGGTTGTGCCAAATTTGCTATCTTTGACATAACAAGCAATTATCTGTAAGTTCGTCATGATAACAGCTCATTTCATTTTAGATCTAAAACTTACAAACGTGTGTTGGAATTGCAACTATATGTACCCACCTTGCATTCAATAGATACGAGCAGTTTCCAGCAGCGCGTGAGGACATTAAATTATCTTTGACCATCTCACTCTTTTCAGGAATTTCAGGTGGTATTATTGCTGCTATTGCTAGTAATCCAGCAGATGCCACCATATCTGAAATGAAGAAGAAAAAGACTGATATGGGTCCTGTAGAAGCAGCAAATGTTTTGCTGGAACGTGAGGGTATTCCTGCATTATTCAAAGGGTTGGGATTGCGAATGTTTTTTTATTCACTAGTTGTGAGTCTACAGTTCCTGGTGTACGATTACATAAGGTTTGCCTTGGGGATAGGATCCGATGACTTGAAACTCTATTTGAATGTGTTGGGAGGTGCTCTTAGCGAAAGTGGAGGGCCAATATAGATAATAAATCTAGAAATTTAGGTGAATTTCAAGTGTTCACAAACGAGTCACGTAACCAAGTAAAACATGTAAAGACTAAAGAAAAGATGCTTTAAAAGGATTTGAATTCCGATTTTGCGTACCCTCTTTTTCGATACTACACAGAGTTAAAACCTGTTGATTTAAATCAATGCATCCCGTAAAATAAATAGTTACGATCATAATTTTGAATGCTACCAGGAGTCTAAACGATTTAGTTTATGCTGGGACCTTCACTTGTTATCTTGTGTGTCATTAAACTAAAACTGTTGAACTGTGGTTCACAGCTAGAACTGAAAAGGAAAAAAAATAAAATCCTCAAGATCATAATATTTTATTCCTTTACATCTGTACACTGCTGGACATAACACTTTCCATTACAATATTGGAAACGATAAATGCATTCGAATAAAATTTGAATCATTTTTAAGAAAAATAAATTACTCCTTGTACCAAGAACAGAGTTCCTTTTAGAAGGTGAAATTCTAACATCAGGATTGGGCAACCCAGTTTTCTTTTAAGCTTCCTTCCCCGACCCTTTTAGCTGGATATGTAGAGGAAGCAAATTGCAAGTTACCTAGTGCGGACCAAGGTGCACCTCTTTCAATATAGAAAAAATCGTAATGAATACGAAATATATAATTGGGTGAGTTTGGATCAATATGATTTCGCTCATATACTTTATGCAGTTTGTCAAAGGAAAGAAATCGCGTTGATATGGTCTTGCGAAAAATGCTTCCAGCGTAAGACCCAATAATGGAACCACAAGATGTTCTATTAATATTACATTGGGAGAAAACATCCAACTTTACCTTGAAAGGACAAATGTGGCCCGGGTGAGTTCATTCATGATGGTTTTACCACTTGAGGAGGAAAGATTTTGGGTTTTTGATACTTAAAATAGATGGTATATTTGCCAGTTTTGCTCATGTTGATTCATCATGAATCATTGATTTATATTTCTAGATTCATAGATTCAAATATAATATTGATAATTATGATCACCACTGTTGTCTACCGAAACAGTGGACATGGAAGAACCATGATAAGAAGAGAATTGTTTTATAATTCACTCATTACTTGAAACTTAGTACTACACTGCTGCAGACAAGAAGAGGTTTGAGTCAAACGAAAAAAAGATTGCATTATATGAATATGTATATTGGAAGACTTATGTTCTCATCCTTGCGAAAGTTTGAAATTAATTGCACAAATTTCTAGGATAGCTTGGAAAAATAGATAAGTGGGAATCTGATGTTAAGAAAAAGCAAAATGAGCATGGAAAAGTACTAGTGCAGACTGGGAGAAGTTTCATAAACGTGGTACTATCAACAAATTTCCCTATTTTACAAAATTATTTGCAAAGTGTTCAAAAAATCCATGATTTCCATAATCACCATCTCAAAATAAGGAGAGAGTGAGGGTCCAAAAAATGAATGCATAGAATCAAGTGTTTCGATCAAGAAAAAGAGATGTAATTTTCTAATCCCATGTCCTAAGAACAGAATTCCTCTTGGAAGGTACGATCCTAACATCAGGGTTACTGGACAAACATTTGAAGCCGACGCCGGAGCAAAAACATCCAGCAAAGGCGATGATAAAAATAACTGGGTAGGCACCTGGATCACTAAGCCAGTTTTCTTTGAAGCTTCCTTCTCCGACTCTTTTAGATGGATGTGCAGAAGAGGCGAAGCGGGTGCTGCCTAGTGATGTACGTGGTACAGCTCTATTTGAAAAAAGATATAAAAATGAAAGAAAAAGGATATAGATGAGGTGCGTTGATTCATGGATTACTTCATTGATGCTTTGATGATGATGGCAGTAATGTTTTTGTGTTTGTGTAGAGATGTTACTACACATGTCCGTAGAAAACGATTGGACTATCCAATTCGAACAACCATACGATTTGCAATGACTTGGACCTCTTTCAAATATATAATATTGGTTCTTCTCAAGGAAAATTATGGTTGTTGATTCTAGGTGGTGCTGAAGATGGTCGTTTGATAAATAGGATCTTACCTTGGAAGAGTAGTGGCGAAACGAGTAAGAGCGTTCATGATCTACCTGAAATGTAGTGCAATTACACTGTTTCAAAAGTTAATCGCCTATTCTCTCTAAAGCAAAGCACTGCTGTTGAAATGTTTCTACTAGCTGTATGTACTTGAATATATGGTTAATTAGAAAAATAGATGTTTTTGAAATGAAAAAGTAATTAAGAAACATTTCTCTAATTGAAATATTTTGATGTGAATCAATCTTCCACCCATTTAAAATTATTTTGAATAAAATATATATTACTTAGACAAAAATGTATTTTCATTATTTAGATGGGCTTGGAAAAGTTCGATGGAGAAAAAGAGCTTAAATATAAAGATGTCCGTTTGATGTTCCCACATGAACATCATTGAATTATTATTTTAACAAGAATAAAAGAGAGTTCTTTTCTGCATTGTCCACAAGCCCAGGAGTCGCTCTCTCTTTCGTTCTATCGTCTCCACACTTGGTCTGATATCTTACGGATATGAATTTTAAAAGCAAAATGATTCATCATAATGGAAATATCTCACAGGAAGAAGTCATTGCACTCACAAAGAACGCTGAAAATGGAGGAATAGATTTGGATGAAATGAATATTGACATGAACGAAGGTGTATCTGTGGAAATGACGAGTCTGGAGAAAGGTTTGGATAAAGCAGAGACAAAAAGCAGTCCTGCTATCGGGGTAGCACTCGAGATGGACTCTGAACTCAAAAGCCTCATGGAGGATTGTGAAGATGACGAAGAACAACCCAAGTGCAAAGCTTGTACAATCCCTCCAGGAACTTCAGGTAGTCAATTGGAAATATCTGGTAGTTTTTGTGGTTGTGGATGTTATAAAATGGGATCTTGCACTGTTCTTTTTCCGCAATTGTACAAAAAAACAGGTTTAGGTTTAATAGGTCCGCATTTTCTGGGAGTTTTGTTTACTGTTTTACTATTGGGTTCCTTATCCTTCTTTTACATTGTGGAATCCATGGAAGTAGGACCCATCACAACAACAATTGCTTGTGCATTTACCATCTCTTCTTTTTACAATTTGTTTCTTGTGACGACAACTGATCCAGGGTTTATACATGCCAAGGGAAGCAGAGCAGAATGTCGTAAATATTTGAGTCTTAATACTGCGAGTGCCGGTCACGATAGCGAAGATGGCGAAACACCCACTTTTCGATTTTGTGGATTGTGCAAGTGAGTATTGAAAACTTGATGAATATCTATATATTTTATTCTTTTACTTAACTGTTTTAATATTGATATTGCATGAATGAATCATATTTATATCCATGGCAGTGTGTATCAACCCTCGAATGCAAGGCATTGTCAAGATTGTGGAATGTGTGTAGTCGGATTCGATCATCATTGTCCATGGATGGGGATTTGCATTGGCAGATTTAACATGAAGGCTTTTGTCAGATTTAATTTTTCTTGGCTACTCTGGCTTCTTTATGCGATAGGTTGGATTACTGTTGGCTCCACATTTGTAAAACACAAATAAGTTGCATATGTATGATTTTCTTGATTCATTGGTGTGACTTGAATTCAGATTACGTTTTGATTCAACATAAGATAAACTAAAATTGAATTAGGTGTATTGTACAATAGAATAATGATTTGTATTCATACATCCATCACTCTTTTTTTTTTGTATTCATCTGTGATGAGCGTTACGTAGACTTACGTACATATTAGATTTTAAAATTGAGCCACTCTCTCTATCTTTGCAGGATGATTATTTATGAATTACATCTCCGCAACAAAGCTTTCTATTTTGATCCTTCGTGAACCACAACCTGAATATGGGTGGCAATAAAAGCAATGGTAAGAAGAGAAAAGCTTCGGCTGTATCCACATCCGACTCCATACTAGATGATGCTGCTGCAAATACGAATTTATCAACGTCGGCAAGCCAAAACACTCCGCTCGTTGAAAAGGATACGAAAGAAGAGAATGAAACAACGGCGGTCGCATCAATAGAACAGCCTTTGACGCTTTCAAAAGATGCAAATGATGCAAATGATGAAAAGGTCAAGATGGACAGTTCCACAGAACATAATAATGATCATGATAAAAAGGATCACAGTCAAGGTGTAGAAAAATCGGAAGAAGAAAAGGTGTCAAAAGAGATGAATCAAATAGACACTGCTGTAACTACAAAGGAAGATGCTACAAACAAATCCAACACAGGAGAAGAAACTAATCATAATTCCATTAAAACCAAGATACCTGCTAGGAAGGTCAAAAACACCTATGATTCTATACGACATATAGTCGTGACAAATGATGGCTCAGATGACGCCCTTATCAAACTGGTTGGAATCAAATCTCTCTTTTCGAAACAATTGCCCAAAATGCCAAAAGAGTATATTGCCAGGCTGGTCTTTGATAGACGACATAAAACCTTGGCCTTACTTAGCAACGATCCCAGAGTGAAAGGAGGGGACGAAGAAATCATAGGTGGAATTTGTTATAGGCCTTATCACGATATGCGTTTTGCTGAAATTGCCTTCTGTGCTGTCAGTGGCATACAACAAGTGAAGGTACGTTTTTTTTTTATGTGGAGATAAATGAATGCTATTGTTTGGAATGTATTCTGATGAAATTTTGCTACAGGGATATGGTACAAAACTTATGAATATGCTCAAACACCATGTAGTCACAGAAGGAATCGATTATTTCATCACATATGCAGATAACTATGCCATCGGTTATTTCAAGAAACAGGGCTTTACGAAAAGCATATCCATGACAAAATCTCGCTATCACGGCCTTATTAAAGACTATCATTCCTCCACCCCCATGGAATGCTATATTCACCCATCCATCGATTTTTATAGAATACCTGAAATGATCAAAGCCCAGAAGGAATTTATTCTTTCACATGTTCGTTTAGTCGCCAAATCGCATAACACAATCTATCAACCCTTACCACCAGACTTCAAACCTAATTTGGAAGGAATTTCGCGAGCCAATGAGGCAGCTGCGAGGGCCATGGCTATCCCTGGGGTTGTTGAAGCTGGTTGGACAATGGCTGATTTACAAGGGGGGAGCAAGGAATCCAAGGATGCAGATCGACAACGAAATCATTTGAAGAGTGAGTTATTGAATATTTGTAAAAAGCTCGAAGAGCAACATTTTTCATGGCCTTTTCGAGATCCAGTGGATACGACGGAAGTGAAAGACTATTTAGAGGTCGTCAAAGACCCTATTGATTTATCTACCATTGACAAACGAGTACGAAAGGGTAACTGGTATCAATCCAAACAAATGTTATATGCTGATCTAATGCGAATGGTGAACAATTGTAAGCTATACAATGATGCTTCTAGTCCATATTATGAATGTGCCGTCAATGTCGAGGAATTCATGTCTGATCTTTTTTCTGACATTCAAGGAGGTACCTAAAACCATATACTATGGTACATATACTTTTATTTCCAAGGTTCGAAAACAACTCATTTATTTACTTTCAAATACTGTTATTTGAAACAATATTTACACACATGTTCATAATGCTAATTTAGATTTTTTTTTAATAAGCTTGAGCTTTGATAAAGAAAGAGCCTCGTTTATTGTTTGTGAGTTTGAAAAACATTTCGCTTCTTTATGTTTCAAACAAATCAACAAAAGATATATATATTTTTGTTTTGATACTGAAAAATTCAACATAAATAAGCAATACGAGAAGTGACTTGCTTTAAAACTTGAGCTTTGGCTACATAATGAAACAAGAATGTGCTCGATAAGCTCAATCAAGTGAAGAAAAAAATGATGTAGGTAAACATATTTTTGTTTTTGCAACGTAAGTTTTTATTCCGTTAATGTTAGTGCGTGGTGGTTGTCTTCAACCAGAATTGCTGAAACGTACGTATGAAACGAAGAGAAAAGTTGACATCAAGCTAAAGAACACCAAAGTATCAAACTTTGAGTGTTGCCTCTAAGATGAGTGCAAGTTCTTTCGAGGTTACAATGACACGAAATTCGAGCATGTTCCTTTTGCTCATATCGTACATTGCGTTTTCAAATACAAATGCCTTCTCCCCTAGTCTTGTTCAGCATAAGTTGTCTACCACCAACCATATACCATTGTTCAGCAGTTCATCAGCTGATACGATACAGACTCAAATAACAGATATTGATGAAGAATATATGGATCTAGCCCTTTCTATGGCTGAAATTGGTTTTGGTCAAACGTACCCAAATCCTGCTGTAGGTTGCGTTTTAGTGGAAAAACGAGAAGATCATCCGGATGTTATTATTGGGAAAGGATTTCATCCAAGATCAGGCTTTCCTCATGCGGAAGTATTTGCTTTGTTTGAGGCTTCGGGCCACGTAAAGGATGGTGTAGCTGCTGCACAGTCTGTTTTACCTCAACGTGCATTTCTGCGGCAACGGCATGCTGCTGATTCAAGGATAGATACTGCACCAAGTAAATTAGCTTTGAAGGTACAAGACTTACTTGACCAATACACATCTGAAAAAGGAGCACAGGAATTGTTCCAGGACTGCTGTAAGAGTGATTACGATGGTATCACGGCTTATGTCACTTTAGAACCATGCTGCCATACGGGCAAAACCCCCCCATGTTCCAGATCCTTTGTCATTGCTGGAGTCTCCCGTGTTGTTGTTGGGTTTAGAGATCCGAATCCACGTGTTGACGGAGGAGGAGTCAAAATGTTAAGAGATGCAGGAGTCCAAGTAGATTACTTCACCCCCGATGCTGAAGACGGCGAAAAAGAAATCGACATAAAACCAGAAACAAAGTTAGGAAATGATCATGAATGTGCGAAAATAGTGGAATGCTTTGTGAAGCGTATCACTGTTCCAAAGATAAATTATGATACTCTCATGAATGGAAAGAAACGTCGGTATTTAAGAAGTTTGGCAAATAAAGAGAAGTCAGAAGGCACCATATCAGAAATCACTTTGAGATATGTAGAGAGACGCAATGATCCAAGATGGATGGAAGAATTGGATGCCAAATTATGGCGCCATGAACTGGTCATTATAAGGATGAAGAATGCATTAAAAACGAAAAAAGAATGCTCAGTTTTTGCAGGAGAAATTGCGGAAGAATTGAATGCGCATGTTGCACAGATATTAGGAAGAACTGCATTGTTGTATCGTCCAGGCTCACCTACAGTTATTGATCTTGATAACTTAGAAGGAGATGAGGCCAATGAGGAGAAATAAAATGAAGAAATAATCTTAATCATAATTTAAAAATCTCATTACCGACATGCTTCCAGTGAAAATCAAAAGTTTTTAATTTATTATTCCTTTTCATTGTATCGTAGTATTGCATCCAAAGAGATATAGTTTCTTGGTATTGAGCACAAACTATGACTCAAGCCTCAGCTTTGTTAAAAAATATCTTAGATTCCTCCAGAAAAAAATTGAGGTGACTTTAGGGAGGTGGATGGACATGTCTTCAGCAGTCACGCATTTTTTTCGTTTTAAATATTCTCTTTTAAACTAGTAACGGTCTAAAAAGAAAAGAAATGATATTTGTCAAAAACGAAGGCTCAGCAAATATCATTCATGAAAAAATCTGCATCAACATCTATACTTACATCTAATGCGGTCCCACATGTCACATGTGCAATCTTTTTCTATGAGTCTGAGCTCAGGTGGCCAACTTATTTCGAGTAAATGAGGAAAGAATTCTTCATCGTTCATGCCATCATCTATGCTTTTCGTAGTTTCACCTTGTGTTAAACCAACTCCAATAACTCCCATTTTCCTTGCAATTCTCAAAACTTCCTGAAAAGATCTTTTCTTCCCTGAGTTTCCGTACTTGTATTCGCTGACCCAACCAAGCCTTTTGAACAAAGTGTTCGCCTTATGCATACTATCTCCTTCCCTATCATTTACTTGCCTTAATTCTGTTCGAAAAACATCATCATTGTCTGCGACCTCCAAATTTAGTGCTTCAAGAGCTCTTCTGCGATATTCATCATCCACATCAAAATTTATGTATTCGTCATTGCCAGACATTTGTTCATTCTGCACTTCCTCGTCGAACTCAGAATCAAAGTCTTCTGTTCCTTCATAATTAGTTGAAAAGTCGTCATATTCTCCTGGGATATTCCAAAAATCTTCTGCACTTGTTTCTAGGGTAGAGTAATCAACACTTTCATCGTTTTCAGTGGGTTCTGGAACTGGTTTATATCGCCAAGGTCGCCATTCAACTTTACTAGCATCATAATTTGGTGCACCCTCACTTGCGAAAGCTGCCCATCGCTCTGCCATGTCACTAGCTAATTCTTCGTCAGCATCTACCGTGAAGTAATCACCAAAGAAATGATCAATGATTCGTTGAAATGCTTTTGTGTGTGTCGCATTATTTTGCGACGTCCCATCTTCACCCGTACCGTGAGTGACATTGTGCGAGGACGAAGACTCATCGTCTTCTATGCTTGCCTCAAAGGCACCCCGGTACGCTTTCAATATCTCAGAGTATGGGAACTCTGGTGGTTTTGGTGCTTCTTGCTGAGCCAAAGGTCCAAGGGTAGAATAGTTAGAACGTATAACGTCCATAGCCTGAAATACATACGGTAATTCAGAGGTATGGCATGACTTTTTTATAGTAAAATTCGAATAATGAAAGATCAAATAATAAGAGCAATATTAAAAACTATAGAGTACAATATAACACAAGATTCATTTACCTTTCCCCAGCATTCTTTATATCCTGGTATATGAGTAGGCTGACTAAATCTGTACATGTATATATTTTCTTTATGTTTTCCCCTTTTTTCCCTTCTATCGCTCAAGAGTTGGGCAAGTTGCCATGTTGGGCAACGAAAAAGATAATCATCAATGATTTTACTCATTACTGGTCTGTAATCGACAACGACTTTAGCTGCTTCTCTCAACGCTTTGGCTTTGCGCCTAGCAATTTTACGTTCGATCTTCTGTTCGTGTCGGATGATAGCTTTCTCAGCTCTCGTCATCCCATCGTAAATATCTTCACTTCCTTTTGGATTAAGCTGCCAGAATCTTCGTTTTCTTTTATTCAACTTTTCAAGTATGGTTTCATTTTTTACTTCTCCATCAAAACGATCCAAAAATGCACCACCCCTTGCCCATGTATTGACAAGAGTCTCGAAACCACTTGTACTGATCTCTAATTGCTCTTTTCGACGAGTCGCATTTAATTTTAAAAGTATGTTGTACTCTTTCTCAAGTTGCTCGCTATTCTCTAAGTATTCGTGCTTTGCTTCTTCCTCCTCAATCTGTTTTTGAGCAAGCTCCTCCGCTTCTTTTTCAACGACATCTACCAATCCCCTGTAATGTCTCAGGACTTTTGATGAGCTATCACGGAATAGTGCACCAACGAACATCCAATACTTTTTCATTCAAATAGGGCAACAAATGCAGTAAATAAAAGGTAATTTGATTCTAACTGTGGTGGTTACTTTGATGTAAAGAAAAACACAACTTACCACGGCTTTCGGCATTGGAGCTGGAAATGCGCTGTATACAAAAAGCTCTCCCTCATGTTTATTGCTACCTAGCATTACAGGTATATCGTCAGGTATATTTTCTAAATTATCCAGTGGCTGACTGACATTGACTGCACTCCATCTCGCACTGTCTGATGTTATTTCATCACCTAAAGGCACCAAATGATGAGTTGAAGAAATATGTATTCTCGAAAACAGTATTCGAGTACACTGACGTACCATGTCTCCATTCACTAACCCATTGGTGAGCATTAGCAGTATCTAATCTAGGTAATCTATGCTCCTCAGACCTACGTAATAACCTTCCATCGCTACTAAGAGTGAGCTTTAATTTCACTTCTTTAGTTAGAGTAGGTCCCCAGGTGAAGAAGTCGCCAACTGATCTTGGTACACCCATTAAAGTACCTTGAGCTGCAACTATTTCTTCCACTCTTTCTGCTTTCAAGCATGCTAAGTCTCTGCAATCAACTGATCTTTTTAAAGCTTCCCCTGAGATCATACAAGAGCAGATACGGCAAGCATGAGGCATTATAAATACAGTTTTATCTGCTTTCAAATAGTTGCATCATATTATCTTACCAATGAAATCCGCTACAACAATTGATCGAAAAGTATACCCCAGTGGATTACTCTGCATGATGGCTTTATGAAACAAAGTACCAACACCTTCCATCATCAAATGCTGGCCTATCATAAGAGCACCCGCTGACTCACCAAACAAAGTAACATTGTCAGGGTCTCCTCCAAAAGCACGTATGTTCTCATGAATCCAATCCATAGCAGCGCGTTGATCCATCAATCCAAAGTTTCCAAAAATTCCATCACGTGAAGACACCAGAAACCCCAAAGCTCCCAGACGGTAGTTTATTGTAACTACGACTATACCTCTTTCCGCAAGTCTCCTCCCATCGTACTCAGGACGATTGGATCCTCCTTGCTGGAAGGCACCACCATGAAACCAGAGCATTACTGGTAATAATTTAGAACCATTTAAAAATTTTCCCTTTTGTAAAGATAAAATAAGTGGGAATGAATGAATATTTTGTCATTTGATGATAATTCGGATAGATATTCAAAGAGTAAATGAGGGTAGAGGAAAGAGTTGAAGTAGCACGTAACTGATCCAAATATTCATACCTGTCTTGATCTCGCAGCATGACCAGCAGGAGTATATATATTTAGATAAAGGCAATCTTCTGACATAGATTTTGGATCAGCTATTGGATTCGACACGGGATCATGAAGTTGCCAGCAATCCGGTCCTAACCGTTATTTTAAGATATTTGATTCGATAAGCAAGAGAATAAGGGAAAGAATGAATGAAACAATAAAGATCTTCTGGGCGAAGTGCATCTGGATTTCTTAACTTACCAAATCGCTGCCATGCATGAAAGAAGTATGAAAGAAGAATCATAGCGCATAAGAGATTTAAAAAAAAATTAATCAAAGTATTTTTCGACTTACAGATGCGTCTAATTTTGCTGGACTCCACGGTTGAGCAGGTTCAGGGGGTGAAAATCTCAAAGCTCCCACTGGAGGTGCCTACAAAATAAATAGTAGATGTATTATTGATGCACATTAATGAAAGCATTCTAGTAGAAATAAAAGAACATAGGAAACTTACAGCATATGGTAAACCACGCCAAATGTCTACACCTTCTTCCCTCCTTCCTTCAACATTTCCATAACCAGGTATCTCTGCATTTACAGGGATCCCCAAATGATCAAAGTATAAATTGTTATGTTGTTGATTTTGAGGTATCGAATGTATCGAGTCATTTTCAAGATTTTTGACAGCTCCATTACTTATTCCATGTTCCGTGTTAGTAATTCGCCTTTTCTTCTTCGTTCGCTTTTTATTCATCTTTTGCTTAGCAAGTAGAGCTGCTTCATATTGGGCCGGTGTCATCGGAATATTTGGATCAATGGGGATGCTTGAGTCTGTAAAAATATTATCGGATGTTGATCCAGATCCTCCTCGTGGAATGTGTTTACCTTTATTAGTCGTCTCTTCACAAGTACTGGCAACTTCACCGGATTCATTATCTAGGTCTATGACTTCACTACAAGTTTCAATTGCATGAGAAAATGAGACAAAGTTCCCATTTAAGATTGAGGTAAGCAGTAAAATTTGAAGCACAATATTCATGGTCATTCTTTTGTGGCACGTTCGCATACATAGACCATTCCCATTAATTTTTGATGACTTTAATGATGTGTTGAAAAGGGTTTGGAATGGCGGAAATTCTCGAAGAGAAAATAATGAAGGTTTAGGAGTGGTGTCAATTGTAACAAGTTTGTTTGCTCAAGTGCTGTATGTCTCAATATACTATGACAAAATTTCGTCATCAAACGTAAATTTATTGACGGCGGATATTTTATTGCCCTAAATGATCCTCCAGACACTATGTTGAAAAGGAAAAAGTTGTCAAGAACACTGCACTGAATATTTATTTTCAAAAAGAGATCTTCAATGAAAAGTAAGCTGTAGAAGAAAAATCGTTGACCATTTCCACAAGTTCGCTGATTTTTATTGACAGCAGAGAAGAGAGAAGCAGCAGCATTCAATTCTTTATATTTTTGCAGTGGAATACATTTTGAACTTGTTTGCCTAGACTGAACACACATTAATAATTGATAATGTAAACAGTTGCAACGAAGGAGTAGATTCGAAAAGAATAAAAGTAATTGGTGTAAAAATAATCACGTCCAAGATTTGCGAGACCTTTTAGTTTGAATAATTCAGAAATAAATTTAGACTGGAGAAAGATTGAGTGAAAGTCAATAAATTGGGATCAACGAGTAATCCATGAAAATATCATTAAATAACATTTGCGAAAATGAATCATTGTGATGATCAAAAACACTATTTTGGACAAAATAATTTATCTTTATTTTGGACAATTATATATTTATATTAACGAAGCTGGATGTCAACGCCGTCTTCGTCTTCTCCGACTTAGTCTAGGTTTCTCTTCCTGTATCTCACCAGTATCTAGTTGCAATAAGCCCCCAGTTAAATTCCCTGAGTCGTTGTCCTTAACATTTTGACTCACCATTTTCGCCAAATGCCACATCCCTCCACGATCCAATCCGCCACCTTCGTTGCTATCTGTAATTTCAGCTACTTCTCTCATAGTTTCAATATCCATCTCAAACATAAAGGGTGCATGATGACCTGTTTCTTCCTTGAACCAACTATCAAAGTCCTTATTATCCTTCCAGATACTATCAGACTCGTCTTCATCTATGGGTCTCAGTATGGCTATTCCATCTTCATCCTCCATGAGAGATTCAAAAGCTGTACGAATTTCGTGAAATATTTTCGCTGGGTCCTGTTCGTTGTCATTGTCATTAGAATCTGATTTAGCTGTATCAGGATGGTATTGCATGGCTAATTTGAAAAATGATTTCTTGACATCATTATATTGTGTTTCTTTGGGGACACCAAGAATTTTGAAAGGACAAGATTTGTTGCTGTCTTGTTTTTGCAGAGATGAAAATCTTCTGAATCGCATATCTATTGCTGCGTTTGATGTGGATTGTGAGAGTATAGAGGTGCAATTTCGATTACAAAGACCTTTGTGTGCTATAATCTTATGAAAAACTCCTCGTGTTTGCTGTTTGACAGGAATGGAAAAGAGAAGCACTCTATTAAATGATCTATTCATTTTCTAGTAAGGATATGCTTAGACTTTCTTTCTTTGTTCGAGTATTATTCTTTGCGATGCGGAGTTTCTTATTCACCTTTCTACTCCCTTGTACCCCGTGGCTAAGGAATAAACTGCAAACGTTTCATGCAATAAAGCGATGAAGACCGACAAGAGAATTCAATCCATTAATTATTTTTCCTTAAGTAAAACCCTTAGATGCCCTGAACGTAAGTTCGAACGTACACTCGTATAGGGACCTGAAGATTCACAATCCGTTGGACTTCGAGCTCTACGTAGAGATATAACATGGAAAATAAAACATAGCGGTTCCATTCTTATCATATTTTTAACGTGTGTAAGAATAGATTTGAGTCCGATTATACATCCGTTTTTTTTTCTAAAAATGATGACGTTTCACCATTTTTTTTGCCACGCGGAGCATTCATATTTTGTTGAAATCTTGTTGATTTTGATTGGTATTATATTGTGAAATGTTTGGAATCTTATATTTTAAAATTCTGTTTTTGAGAGTCAGTGATATACATATTATTCTGTCTATGATCAAAAGATTTGTTTGTAGTTGAAATATTGTTATTCTTAGACATGTTGATTCAACTCGTATCAACTATACTAGGCAAAATCTACCACCAACTTTCATTTCACAATATCCGAAAACGACATAATTTCGAAGAAAGAATTGCATCAAGAAGGTAAAGATGTGGTGTGTTTGTTTTGTTGTTGATTCTGCTCTCTAACATTTGTTGTGTCTATTTGTTGCTCAGTAGACTGAGAAATTTTAGGTATTATGAATCGTAATGAGTATCAAGTTAACCGAGCTGCCATTGGTGCGCATGGTATTGTTATGCAAGATGAAATGAGGAGGAGCAGGAATGAAGTAAATGTTGGTGTAACACCTCGGGATATCCGAAGTTTATAAAATTAAGTTTGTCGTTAAGGTGTCGAGAAAGTGCATTGAGGTATTAAAAGCGTGAATTCTGAGGAGAGGTCATTCGTACGCTTCTGTGTCTAAGCCACAAATCATGGAATACTTACATAATGCACATGGTATCCATTCAGTTTCAGAAGTCAATTTTCTTGATTTAGTGGATAAGATTCATCTCTGTATTTTTTGTATTCAAACAGAATTCCCCTGCGTCAGTTACATTGTCCTGGTGCACGTAATGATTGGTTTTGTCTGTTACAGCCAGAAGATCGAGTTATTGTTAGTGAACAGTTATCCTTTCAAGAGCCTAGGTTGTCAAATGGTCTACGTCATTATCATGGTGACGAATTAAACTTCCATGATGATCATGATGATGAAGAAGAAGAAGAAGAAGAAGATAATGAACTAGAAGAAACACACAATGAACGTAGAAGGAACTCGGTTAACCGAGGTGAGGGCTTTTGTGTAAGGTATCGTGAAAGGTTTCATGATAGTAGCTTTGACAACTGGGTACATGAAGATCCTTCTAGTTACGAGAGAAAAATGCAGCAAAACTTGCATATTTTGTCATGATCTCAGTAGAATCCTATTTAGGTAAATTTGGAATATCCTTCAAGTCATTGCACAAACCACACAACCATCTGATTTTATTGCAATCAAGCACTTTACCTATTTGGCATTTGATAATATTTACTGTTACACCGAGATTAGTATTCAAGTGAGCTAAATCCATGATAGCTGATAGATTTTCTGTTGACAGAAGTTTTGTTGGATAACGAATTTCATCTTCACCTAGTCTAGGATGGTGACAATGCACATTAAATCCACCATTCACAATCACAAAACCCTTTTTATCCATACCCACATAAAAACAAAATTTGCAACAATTTTCTTTGGATAGAGGTTTTAATGTACTCGTCATTCTAGGAAGAGATTGGATTAATGTTATATTCAGCGTACGATCATAAATATAAGACTTGCCACAGTATACCATGGCACTCATTTTTTTCTTCTGAATATCGCTGTTGTAAATCTGATATCTATTGCATATAAACTCCTGATAGTAATAGGGTTTTTGCTTTTTTAATCCATTTTTTACTAGATAAAATCTATTACTGAGAGATTTATTTCCAAGGTCTTCTTTGCAAAGGTCTTTGAAACCATTGCTTCTGGAACCATCAGTGCCTACTTTGTTCTTCACTGTATTAAAGTATGTAACACTAGTATCGGTTATGCCTTGAACTTCCCTTGACCTCTTATTAATGTACTTAAGTACATCATCTTTCTTGCTTCTATGCTCTTCGATGAGGAAACTTCCAGAGCCATAATAATTTCTGACTTTCGACTGTCATACAAAGTTCTACGATACAAATCAACACTATTTTGAAGAGATTTAATATCTTGGACCAATGAAAATGATTCCTTTGAATTGCTGCTTGAGGAAGCTGGCAAGCAAGTTTCTGTACCTCCTATGAAAGGCAATTATTCTTCTTCTACTGCTCCAAAATCAGGATTTGCATGAACATCTACTTGTTTCGGTACATTTGTAACTCCACCAGATACATCAGTCTTTGCAGAATCGGCTGTTTTGCTAGTAACAATAGAGTCATTACCAAATAGAGCATCTTCTTCGATTTGATCTAATAAATCCCTTTGGGTATGTTTGCAACTACAATGGGTAAATCAGTATTTATAGAAGAGTTACGAAAAGCTCGATTAAAGAGAAGAGACTCCACTCATCTCGTTATAGTGCCAAAGCTTATTACACCGCTTTGGTTGAAGCAGATGCATAAAGCTTGCAATTTAATTGTACCCATAAAACCCACTCACCTTTTTTGGCCTACAAAATTGTTTGAACCATTCATGTTGGGCATTGCTTTTCCCTTTATCCCTCACAGGCCTTGGCAGTTACGGAGAACACCAAAGTTGCTCTCTGTGGCGAGGGAGGTGTACAAAATATAAGAAGCCCATCCGGGAATGGACCCAGGGATTATTTTGCGCAAACTTTCATTGCTCGCGAAAAGGCTACCCTCCATGCAACCAAGCATGGTGTGGAAGTTTCTATACTTTGCATAAGGATGTAACATTTCATATCCATTCCCAGGAAGCAGAAGAAGAACTAAATAATGGTTCTGTTAGGATTGAGTCAGAATGGGATAAGATTCATACTTCACAACCGGCTGTTACTTGTGCCAGGAATGGAGACCATTTGATGATCCCATTTGAATGCGATATTTGCATCTTTGTTAAGTTGAAAAAACACAAACCTCATGCATCGAATCCGCAAGAAATTGTTATTATCGTGCATTCGTAGAATGAATTTGGATGCATTCTGGAGTCAAACTTCTTCAACAGTTCGAGGTAACACTTCTCGTGTCGCCAGACAAATTCTGGAAAGTTATTTTCGCTAAGAGATTTGAATGACGTGTTGTGGGAAGCATTGACTAAAATCTACGAAGATAATGTCAATTTGTTTCCACGAAAAATCAAAGTCCAATCGGAGATAAGAAATTAATACCAGTATTTCAGAACTTTTCGAAGGACATCCGATACAAGGGCGTTGGAACAGGGTGCCAAAAAGGTCTATATCGATATCGTGAACAAATGGAATTCTCGTAATCGAACAAACCTAGTTTGCCGATGCATTTGTTATATGCCCAATTCAATATTTTTATTGCGCCGTTCCTACGATAATCTAAGGAGATGTGATCTCAGAAGCTCAAGTGCATAATGGAATCATGCATTTAATTTTCTACAGGGGATGCATCAACTTGTTTATTGGAAAAAGGTGAGGAATGGACTAGGGGGGATTGGGATGGTTTTTTGGTACTCAAGAAATATATAGGCTTTTATTTTTTGAGTTCCACCATAAGGGAAATGGATTTCACTCCGGGAACAAGAAAGATTCAGATTCATTAAAATTGTATTTTGTTTCTTTTGGAGGATTTGATAGGAATGCTTATTCTATTTTTCAAGCGAGGGGAAATCCCGTGAAAATATAGGTCTTCAAATCAAGGAATTCCTCACTTCAACTTGAAGGAAAGTTTATTTCGATAGACCTTTTCGAAATGTTTTATATCTCGATTCTTTTATTTAGAATCGGGAAAAATACCCCCTTAGTGCCAGTAAGGGTTATCCTTCTGGTTTACGATTCCAAAAAGCATGTTATGTTTATGAATTTTAAACTAACTTGTTATTTGCTTATTTTGTTATATTTGAAGAAAGGAAAGATTTTAAGCACGCATTCAAAATTATTCAAGAAAACGTGTGCTGAACGACCTGTGTCAGTATAAGCACGTGATCCCTCGCAACTTCCGGACTATTCATCCGAAATTGGAGGATGACTACTTCTAAAATGAGAACCCCTGAAAACTTCGTATGTTTACACAATCTCAAGGACTAGATCTGAAACTAGTGGAAACGAATGATTTATATATGTAATAGGCCTTGAACCTTAACAAATCGCACGAACGATTAAATTCCATTAAAACTACATACCTAATCTGGTAAAAAAACTACGCGCTAAGGAATTTCAACCCCCCTCCATGGCGAAAAATCACATCGACGGCACATCTTAAGCTACCGATCTCCAATTTTTACATTCAACATCACTTTGGTTTCCTTTTTTACAGACGAGACAGACTGTGAAGTTTCAAACAAATCCTTCGAACACCTCAAAAGTTACTTCACGATCAATAATTTTTTGGCCATTTTCGCTTACCTTTCACCCGATCATTGAAAAACCGCATCTTCAATCCTTATTACTGACCGTAAATCGAAACTTCCAATCGAATAGCTCCTCAAGCATACTCTTCAGAACAATCAAAGGACATTACAAGGCCTATTTGATTTTTGGAATACAATACCGACCGCAACTCGTTATCAATTCCGCCATTTTGTCCTTACTTCACTTCAAAAAGACCGCCAAAAAAGATACCTTTATTTCAATCGTCCCTTAAGTACCTGATCCTACGAAGTTCTACGGATCGTTTCGTAATTCTATCTCCCGCGCACTTTCACCAAGATTCCATCCGATTCATTTCAGAAAGTCCCTCTTCACTTTGTACGATTAAAATCTGGTTTT